>Ga0210005_1000010_pt1 | contig 179120 bp, 230 predicted proteins | sample CryGey02umfilter_3_FD_183961 | JGI IMG/M metagenome (GOLD analysis project Ga0210005, IMG submission 183961) | Groundwater microbial communities from aquifer in Utah, USA - Crystal Geyser 4/9/14 0.2 um filter (SPAdes) (version 3) | ecosystem: Environmental > Aquatic > Deep subsurface >... | reverse complement strand
ATACTTGTTGTACAAGAGTTAACGAAGAGTGTACAGAACTAAGAGGGCATGCAAGATGCGACTATAATGATTCGATTTGTGAAAAATCTGGAGGGACAACCTGTGGAAATAATCCAACGTTGTGTTGTAGAAAGGGACAATCATGTAAAAACATTGGATTTGGAGTATCTGCCTGTAACTCTCAAAAATGTCCGAAAAACCAAGAATTATGTTCTGGAAAAGATTTTAACATTTGTTGTAACTCTGGACAATGCATTTCTTCAACCACTGGATTAGCACATTGTGCTGATGGAGAGTATAACCCCCTGGGAGAATGGCCTGAGCCGAGCGACCCTAACAAGGCTTGTAATAATCCTAATGGGGCGACAGAATGTATTGGAAAAGAGACGGGAGATGAATGCGAAGGTAATGGAATTTGTACAAGAATTGGTGGAGACCCAGGACTATGTGCTTGTTTATTCGATAAAGAAAAATATGGGAAAACTTAATTTCCTGCTGAGATTATCAACCCTTCTAAGCCTATCTTAGCTTCTTCCAAATCGATTATTCCGTCTTGATTGGCGTCTGCATTTTTTGCGAATATTAGATAATCTTTGTCTGTTGGAGCATGGCCTTGTTGTTCTGCAAAATTATTTAAATAATCGTGCGCCTTATCTGTGAATTGATAGTTTTTGTTTCCTGTTATTGATGTGCATGAGCTTAAAGCTAACATAGATGCTATTGCTAATCTTTTCAGGTTTTTCATACAAATAGAGCTTGAAATGCCTATTTAAAGCTATTGAAAAATATTTAAAGAAAATTTTTTCATTGATGATGGAACACTTTCCGTTAGTTGATAGATTGCATACAGATGTTTTAGAAGAGAAGTATGGTAAAATAAATTCTAAAGTTTTGGTCCATAACAATGAAGTGAGATTGGCTCATTTGATTGATAAAAAAGAGTATCAAGAACATTCACAATAACATTTCTCTTAGAGGGGACATCAGAAGTTAAGAAATTTGATTCTGAAATAAAAAGATGTGCCAATTGGAAAAGCTTTTAGGACTAATGAATACGCAATAAGAAAAAATATTTTTGAATTTTATAAGATCAAAAAGTTCTTGTGTTTTACTCCATTAAAGTGTGGGGTTTGTTTGAACTTTTGGATGCTCAAGGTTGCATTCATCCATGCACTAAAGTACATGGTTTTCTGCATCGGCAACCTTGACATAAAGATTTCTGCATGGTTAAAAAAATATTTTAGAGTGGAAGATAATTATACTAAAGCAAGGCTATCTGAATTTTATGCCAAGAAAAAAGGGAAGAAGCTAGTAGTTTATGGGGTTGTTGTGGGAATTTACTCTCCTGATTTTAGGAAAGCCGTGATAAATAAAACGGATATGGCACAGGAGAGTGTTCTAACAGAGTGTTTAGAGAAAAGGGGATTTTTCACAAGGAAGAGATTTGGAAAAGAATAGGAAAGGAGAATGGTTATGAAAATGCCAAGAAGAAATTTATCGCGGCTAAAAAAGAGTCTGATAAGTTAGAGAAAAAATTTAAGAAGAAGGTTAACAAGGTTTTAAAGTAAAATGAATAAAATAGCCATGTGGATTATTGGAGTAATTACTGTTTTAGTGGCAGTTGGCCTTATTACTAGTGGCAGAGAGCCTGAGTTCTTTGATATCTTTGGATTGTTAGTTTTTATTTTTTTGATTGCTGTTGGATGGGTCCTGTTATCTGGAAATAAACTTGATTACTGGGTTAGATTTTTGATATTCCTAATTGGAATACTAGGCTTTATAGTTGATGGGTACATTGTTTATATTACCTATTTGAGGTGAAAGGAGGTAAAATGGATATAATTGTGAAAAGCAAGATAAAGGAAGCTGTTCCCGATATGAGTGTCTCGGGAGATGTTGCAGAGGCATTGAATAGAAAAGTGTTGAGGTTGCTTGAAGATGCTGCAACGAGGGCAAAGCTTAATGGAAGAAGGACGTTACAAGCAAGAGACTTGTAGTTAATTATTTAAGAGTGTTTTATCTGTATTTTAAATGAAAAAGTTTGTTTTATTGATTTTAATGATATTTGTAATTCCCAATAGCCTGGCTTATACTTCGTTAAATATTAACCTGGATGATACAGGAAATGCCTTATTTTTAGGACAAAGCGATGAGTCTGCTATAGAAGGTCTTCCTTCTGGAATAAATTATGATAATGAAAAACTTTGGGGGGAGACAATGGAATTAACAAGTAAAACAGAAGAAATATGGAACTTCTCATTTTCCCTCACAGATAGCGAGATGCAGGTATTTCTTCCTGAGGGGGCAAGAGTATTGAATACTAATGGAGAAATTTCCTTATCCAAGGACAAAATAGTAATTTATGGTGTAGGGTATGTTGAAGTAGATTATGTTATTGAAGCGAGCAATATAGGGGATAATTCAAACCTTGGGTTATTAGTTATCTTAACTATTTTGGTAATAGTTGTAGTATATTTATTAGTTAAAGAGGGCCATAGAACCAGGAAAGAAAGAACCCATAAAGATGAAAAGAATGACAAAATAAAAGCTGTTCAAGGAATTTTAAATGAAAGAGAGAAATGGATTTTAGAAAAGCTTAAAGAAACAGGAAAGACAAAATCTTCTTATTTAAGGAGAAAGACTGAGATTCCAAAAGCCAGTTTTTCCAGACATATTAGAGAGTTGGAAAGAAAAGGTCTAGTAAAGATTTCTGGTGAAGGTAGGAATAAGTTTGTGGAAATTGATAAATAAGATTGGAAGAATAGCTATTGATACTGCTTTGATTCCTCCAAAGGAAATTATTGATATTGTAACAGATATTAGCAAAGAGCCTATGAAAAAGGCAAAGCATATCATTTAATGAATGAAGAAGATTCCATTCCACATATATCATTATGTATGGGTTGTGCTAAAAAAGAAGATGTTGAAGAGATAGAGAAGATTGTTTCTGAGATAGCCAGGGATTTTATGCTTGTTGAGATTGAAATCTCTAAATTATCACGTGTTGAGTCTGGTTCTGATATTATTTACTTTTTTGAAGTTGAAAAAATAATAAATTGCGGGAATTGCATAAAAAGATTATGGATAAAGTTGAACCATTTTTAACATACGAGCCAACACCTGAGATGTACTACAGAAAAGGATAGAGGTAGGAAATATTGCGTCTAGTGGGATTTCAATGTTCAAATAAAGAAACAGAGAAAATTTTAATCCTTGTATAACCTTGATTGTAAGCGAAGCTGTGTACGATAAATTGCCAATGAGATTTACAGCTGAGCGCTTGGCATTGTGCCGTGTGTGATTAAGACAAGCTACAGGAAAACTCTTTCTGAAATAAAGTTAAGAGGATAGTTCCATTATCGTTCCATTTAAATTCCAGGCAGGTTAAATAAATGTATTTTCCTAGGAAAAAACATGGTAAAAGAACTGAAAGGAGGTATGAAAAGATGAAAGTAATAGCAATATTAGCAGTAGCCTTGTTAATGGGAAGCTTAGTTGCAGGATTTGCAATGGCTCAGGGTGCAGAAACATCTGATGCTACAGAAGTAAATGTAAAGTCTGCAGATAGTATTGGTGTTAATGTAGTTTTTAAGGCTCCAAATGCGGCTAGTGCTGGAGTGAAAGCTGATAGCACTGGAAGTGCTGTAGCAAGTAAGAAACCAATAAGCCCTGTTAGTGTAGGGGCTGCAAGAGCTGTAAATGCTGAGAAAGTTGTCAAAGCAACACCGGCTATACCTGCAAACAGGGTAGAAGAGACCTATAATGAAGTCCTTGAAGAAGCTCAGGAATTATTTCCTGATAATGGGAAAAAGCCTTTTGGATTTGCAGTAGCTGTCTCAGGACCTGGAAGTGCTATAAGTGCAAATGGGATTACAAAACAACTTCAGGTAATGACTGTTAGTCAGACCTATGTGAATGACGATGGTTCTAATGCTGAAGAAGTTTCTAAAGGAACACTTGTTGTTGCAGATACTATTTATGGCTTACAACTAAAAAATGTTGAAGCAAACAAGAAGCAGTATTCTCTTGTGCAAGCGGGTGTTGAAGTCGGCGAATTAGATGTAGTTGAAGAACCTGGATTAATAAATGGGGATTTGACATTGAACGGAGAAGTTTCAAGCGTGGAGATTCTTACAGAAGAGAATCCATTGAAGCTGGAAACAAGCAATTCGCAACAGATATCAGGGCAATCAAACGTTGTTGCAAAGGTAGTTTCTTGGTTTAAAGGTTTATTTAGCAGAGGCTAAACGCCTCATTTCTTTTTTTTATTTTTGATTATCTTTATATATGGAAATAGGTTTTCCCAGACATGAGCAATAAATCTAAAGGTTCAAGAGTAGAAAGAGAGTTATTGAAGCTGTTTTCTGATAGGGGGTGGATGGCTGCTAGAGTAGCAGGAAGCGGAGTGAATGAAAATACTTTTTGTGATTTGATTGCTGGGAAAAAGGGAGTAGAAGAAAATAAAGGATATACAATTGAGATAAAATCGAGCAAAAAGAATAGGATTTATATTACGAAAAAGCAGATTGAAGATTTCATAGTTTTCTCAGATATAATGGGTTTAAAGGCTGTAATTGCTGTGAGGTTTAATTATGAAGGGTGGCTTTTTTTGGAGCCTAGAGATTTAGAAGATTCTGGAAGTAATTGGGTTGTAAGTTTGGATAATGCTAAGAAAAAAGGAAAACGATTCAGTCAATTTTTTCAATAAGAGATTAGTTTTTTTCTAATGCTGACTTAGTAATATATTCAAATGCCGAATGTGCTGCCGTGCAACCTTCTGCAACTCCTGTAATAAGTTGTTTGAATGGTTTATCTGCAACATCCCCTGCTGCGAAGACTCCTGGAACATTTGTAGAAGAATCTTTATGGTCTATAATGATTTCATTTTTTTCATTTAGTTTCACCCCTAGAGGTTTAGCTAAATCAGATAGAACCATATGACCTATGGCTATAAACAAACCTTGGATTGGAAATTCTTTCTTTTCTTTGTAAGGTTTGTCAAAGATAACAAATTCTACAAAATCTTTTCCTTTTACCTCTATGATGTTTGTATTGTTTATGATTTCTATCTTTTTATTTGAATCGACTCTCTTTATGTTGATGGGTTCTGCTCGAATTTTCTCTTTTCTATATATTAGGTAAACTTTCTTTGCATGTTCTGCTAAAACTAAAGCATCTTTTGCTGCAGTATCAGAACCACCTACAACACCCACTATTTTATCCTTGAATAATGGGCCATCACAAAGAGCACAGTAATTGACACCTTTATTTTCTAATTCTTTTGCTCCTGGAACATCTAATTTTCTCCATTTTGTTCCTGTTGCAAATAAGATTGTTTTTCCAACGTAATTCGACTTTTCTGTTTTTACTTGGAATCCTGATTTTGTCTTTTTGACATCTTCTGCTTTTTCCTCGCTTATTTTCACATTATCATACGACCTTGCGTGGTCTTCAAGCTTTTTGGCAATCTCACTTCCTGTTAGTTTTTTGAATCCTGGATAATTTTCTACTATATTTGTTGTTGTTATTACCCCGCCAACTGGAAGTTCTGAGCCGTGCGAGAAACCAAGGATTAAAGTTTTTAGACCTAATCTGGCAGCGTACATCCCAGCAGCCAGGCCGGTTCCGCCTGCACCTAAAATAATAAAATCATATTCTTTCATGTTGTTAGATAAAGAGTATATATTTAAATTTTTCCTAGATAAATATTTATATAACTCTCTTTTCTATTTATGGTATGAAAATAGGGGCGATAATGTTGTTGCTGATGCTCCCTGGAGTTTTGGCGATAAGTAGCACCATAGAAGAAGGCTATCATCCGGCTGAAACGGCTATTTTTCAGATTCAAGGAAATATTCTTGAGCCAATACTGGATGAAAATGTAAAATTCCTCAGGGATGGTCATATAGAAAGTGTATTTGATTATGGAATTGAAAAAATGGGTGATTCTTATTATGTCTATGCCGTCATGCCTTATTTGGATTTGAATATTAATGAAAGTAGAAATTATAAGTTTGTTATTGAAGATATTAAAACAACTGAACTTGGGAAGAATGTTGAGATAGATTTTGAACAGAATTTTTCTGTTTCTGGCGAAATAGCAACTTATAGCATAACTCCGGGAATAGTTGTGAGTAGCGATGATTTTGAGATAAACGCAGTATTGAACAGGGATATTAATGAGCCAATAATGGTTGATTTTCCATTTGAAAGGGAAGTCATTTTGAAACCTGGGCAAAATAAAATCTATTTTAATGTTGAAGATGTTTCCGGAGGTTTTTATGAGACTAATGTTGGTAATTACATTGTGCCTGTTTCATTGATTAAAGAGGTTGTTGAACCTCCACCATTATTTGTGTTCGACCCTTTTGAGATTGATAGTGTCCTTTTAATAGATAGTAAAGGCGACTTTGGTTTCAAAATAATTTATACGGGAGAAGAAACCTTAGAAGATTATGCTTTTGATTATGATGAAAACATATTTACTATTACTCCAGAGCCCCCAGAAATATTTGAACCTGGCAATGTTTACGAATTTAGCCTAAGTTTAAGAGAGGAAAACCAAGAGGTGAATGAATATATTTATTTGAGATATGGAGAAAACGAATTTGGATTCCCTGTTTATGTTTCATATACTGAGAATCAAGAAGATGTTGTAGTTAATGACAACACTGTTGGAGAATCGAGATTTTATTGTGCAGAGCTACAAGGAAGCAGATGTGGTTCTGGGAAGATTTGTTCAGGGGATACTATTGGAACTATTGATTTTGCAGAGTGTTGTATTGGTGAATGTAGAGTTGAAGAGGGGGCAAGTTATGCGTGGGTTGGATATCTTATTGGAATGGTTCTTGTCGCTGGTCTTTTCTTTCTCGGTTTGAGATACCTTAGAAACAAAAGGCAGAAAGATGTATTCAAAGAGAGGATAAAGAAAGCAGAAAAAGGTAATGGGGGAGTTTTGCCTACTTTTTAGAATTCTTCTTTGTTGGTTTTGAAGGCTTTTTTGCTCCTTTTTGAAGGTCCTTAACCATATCCTGAAGTGTCTTATCAACTTTTGTGCCTAATTTTTTCTTTAAATATTGCAATTGACTTAGGAATATATCTCTTTCCGTGTTTGATCTTTTAAGAAGGGCTCCGTAGTGGTGGATTCTTGCTAATAGATTATTGAAAAATTCATTTATGTCGTCGTTTGAAAGTTTCAGAGTTTCTGGCGATACTACTTCTATGTTCGAAGGAGAATAAATATACGTAATCATTAGAAGAGTTGTTATGCCGTCTAATTCAAGTTCCAATTCTGCGAATGCAGTATATAAGTTATTTACCTCTTTTACAGGAACCGGGTCGTGATATTTCTTATTGGCTATTTTTACACCTTTTTCTGCACCCATCTTCACCACTAATGTATTCAATGATTCTGCTATGTGTTCAGGAGGTCTACCCATTATCTCCATAATCGCTCTTGCCTCTATCTTTGCCATGATTTACTCTGGGAATATGAGGTTTTAAAGATTTTGATTTTATAATTTTCTTAATGCTAGAAGGATAATGATAAATATTGTGAATATGGAAAAAGATATCAGAATCCAAATCCTTTTGTCATAATTAAATGAATCTTGTTCTGATTCTTTTTTTGGACTGCTGAGAATTATTTTTTCATTATTTTGAGAAAGTTGTTGTGTTTCAGGCTCCTGCATTTCATTAGGTTCTTTAGGTTCTTGATTTTCTGAATGTTCTTCTTGTTGTTGGTTTGCTTGGTCTTCTTGGTCTTCTTCTTGCTCCTGATTCTCAGACTCGGATGACTCAACAGTTATTTGAAGGCAAGATTCATCATAATTAGATGAATCCTGTAGTCTCATTCTAACACAGATTTCAGTGTCTGCTTCTATGTGGGCTATCAAAGTGAACGTTTTCTGTTCAGGAAATATGTCTTGAAGATAGTAATGTGTGCTCTTCCACCCTTCGCCAGTCATAATTTCTGAAGACGCTTTTACGTCATCATGAACAAATATTTTCACATCATAAATTTCTTGAGTGTCTGCGTTAATTGTTACTTCGAACTCCTCTTCTAATTCGATTGTTTCCGGATAATCAAATGTGAAATCTAATGCTGAAACATTAATAGCCATAAGAATCATAGAAAATAAGAAGACCATTAGAATCACGAATAAAAATGGAGTCCTTGTCGTCGTTCCAGATATTTCGTTTACTGTTGAGATAAATTTCTTTTTCGATGTCTTGGCCTTCTCCAGAATAAACCGTAATCGAAGATAGTGCCTTAATCTCAAAATTAAAAGTTCTTGTGGTTTCATCTTTCAATGCCAAGTTTAAATCTTGGTCGCATATATTCACTATAATTACGTATTCTTCTTTTTTATTGATTTCTACATCAAGGCACATATAATGGGGGGAGCGTTCCCAGATACCTAATTCCTCGTTTCTCGCCTTTTCTTCTTCCTTTATGAATAATTTTAATTCAGAGTCATCTACTATATATTTGTGAGCGAATCCTTTTTTTATTAATTCTAAATTTAAGTAATCTTTAGAAAATATTCTTCCTAAGAGTCTTCCATAAACGCCAGTGCCTTGTATTTCTAATTGAATAGTTTGATTTTCGTATTGTTTAAGATAGTTTGTCGCTAACTCTGATAATGGTTGATTTTTCTCTGGAGAATTTATATTTAACAAACGGATTGTTCTTCCGTCTTCCAGCCTAATTGTATCTCCGTCTAAAACATCTGAAATTAACACCGTTTCTCTTTGTGGCTGTAATTTCTGATAATTTATTAAAAAATAATTGCTTGCTATCAATCCGGTTATTAGAAATGCGATTATTGCCGCATATTTCTTTTCCATTAATCTTCTGAAGGAAAGATATTAAAAGAGATTATTGTTCTTTAGTATATGGTTAACGAAAGTTTTAATGGGACGATTAGCGTTGAAGAACTTTTGAGAGGTTTCTGGGATTTTGCACCACCAGGACTTGCTAGTGGACTTTCTTTTTTAGTTAATCTTGCAGCTATTGCTGGAATTCTTGTAATAATTTATTTGGTATTCTTGATAATTAGAGCATTATTCAGGGCAAGAGCTATGAAAGATTTGAGAACTACTATGAAGAACATTGTTGAGATGAATGTAAAGCTAGATAGAATAATAGAACTACTCGATAAGAAACACAAAAAGTCTAAGAGTGGAAAGAATCCTAAAAGAAGATTAAAGAGATAGGATTTCTAAATTTGTCCTGAGTGAATTGCAATAGTTTTGAAGATTTTTCCCGTCGAGGATTAGAGTTTCCGTGTTTATGTTTGGATGAAATCCTGTATAGGGGGCTTTCCAAACATCTTCGTCAATTATTAATGTAATTTCATCCTTTGCATTAACTAGATTGAATATGCTCACGCTTCCGGATTTCACTTTTAATTTTTCATTCAGCTCTTCAGGAGATGCGAAGTTTAATTTTTTTATCTTGAGATGTTTCCTTAACATTTTAGTATCCAGTCTTTTGTCTGCTTTCATTGCAACTAAATAAAAAATATTTTTGTTATCTTTGAGAAATAAGGCCTTGCAATGCATTCCCGGAATTTTTTTTATTTTTTTAGATTCTTCTACTGTGAAAACTGCAGGGTGCTTAAATAAATTATATTGTATTTTATGTTTTTGAAGATAATTTAGAAGTTTGGAATCCATTATTCACTCATTTCTTTCAATTTTCTGAGTGTCTCATCTAATTCCTTGTTGCTTGATGATCCTGCTGGGTACCTCATCATTGGAGGTCTTCTTATTGGTGGTCTTCTCTGAGGAATTCCCATTGAGGGTCTTCTCGGTGGCCCTCTTGGCAGTCCTCTTGGCGGCCCTTGAGAAGATCCTTTATCTTTGCTTTTTCTCTTTCTCCACCACATCTTAATCTTGTCTTTGTAAATGATTCCGAGTACAACGATTGCGATTAAAATGACTAAAATTATTATCCAAATCCACAATCCGCCTCCTCCTTTATCCTCTCCTTCTAAACAGCAGACTTCGCTAATGAATTCACATTCATAAAATGATTCTTCTTCCCCTGATGAACAGGAAGATTTGCAAAGCCCTTCATTGATTTCACATTCTGTTTGGGTTTGTACTGTCTGGCAGATTCCGAGACAACAAGTTCCATCAGAACTAGGAGATGTTGAACCAGAGCAAGTCTCACCGAATGCACAAACCTCTCCATTTAATTCTGAGCAGGTTTCTATTATTGGAGCAACTGTACAACACGCTTGAAGACCTTCACAATCCAAGTTATTCAGAATTTCTCCGCCTGAATCTGTGCATGCGAAAGGACCTTCACAATAATATCCGGATTCTACACATCCCAAGGCTGATTGATCTGGTTCGTCGGAAAAGATAGTTTTTTCTCCCCAACCCCCATAAAGCAAGAATGCTGTGTCTCTTATGTTATTGTTATTCCAACAACCTTCTGGTGTTTGTATTGTTAGGAGATAATTCTTAGCTGTCTCTACTTCTTGTGAAGAGGTTCCTTGTAGTGAAAGAAGTCCTAACGCAGTATCATAGAATCTATTGTATTCCGTGCCTGGCGCTTCCCAATATCCGTCTTGTTTCTGGGAATTGGTAATTTCTGTGTATTGGTCATCTGCCGATGTGATAATGTATAAGAATGAGGCTGGAAATAAATCCCTGTAGTCTTCGGAAAATGCTAGAAGATATGGAAGAAAGTTATCTACATTATATCCTGTTTGTTGTAGTGCTATTGTTGCCCATAATGAGCCTTCATAATTGCAAGTACTAGACGTTTTGAAACATTGGGAATTTATGGTCTCAACATTTGTGCCTGATGCAGCCGAGGAATGAGTATCTGAAGAGACATATATTGTATCTGAGCCAGTTTTTTGATACAATAATGATGTTATGAAACTTTTATCACAAGATATTTGGAATTCTTTATCGTGACAATTTCTTGAAACTTGTAACCAATATCCTGAAGATGATAACGATAGGCAAGCTCCAGCTCCTCCTGAAAGAGTCATGTCTTCCTGAACCTGGACTTGATAATCTCTTTCATCATACTTTATGTTGCAAGTTGAAGTGGAATGGTCTTCTATGTCTATTTGGAGGTACCAGGTTAATTCGTTTGCGGAAGCATTTTTGGTTAATAGATAGGATTCTATATCTCCCGTTGCCTTATTTATTTCATCGTAAGCTATTAATGCTTGTGCTGTGTCTTTGATTGTACATCCAGAGCTAGGCCAGCAATTTTCCCCTGCTTCATTCTCAATTTTATCTGTTAATTTTGATTTAGAGCCCAGGGCAAGGGTTGAGAATATAGCCTCTTCTAAAGACAAAGATTCAGAAGTTTTGTTTGCAATTTGGCTGTTTAAACACGCATAAGCTCCATCCACACTCTGCTCTTGTGCCAGGACTGGAAGCACTGCCAAAAGGATTAAAATCGATAATGCCACACCTATCTTTTTCATGCTTTAATTAAGATTGGGATATTTAAAAGGTTATCTGCATTTGGATTAAAATAATGAGGGGATAAAATGGGAAGATATATACTCTCCTTGTTAAATAAAACCAAAAAGGAAAGGATGCACGAAAATGAAAAGAAAGACAATCTTGGTATGTTTGCTTTTGATGGCTGTTTATGGACAGGTCTAGTAGCATAGTTACGCAGTTAAACAAAACCTATGTGTGGGGGAGATTTCAATAAGCGAATCTTATTTAAAAGTATAACCAATATATATATATCAAAACTACCTATGCTTATGTTGAAAGATGAAAGGGGGTTGATATGAGAAAGAAAATTATCCTAGGGGCTTTGGTTTTAGTGGGTGTGGCTACTTTAGTATATGCTGCAACTCTTCAGCAGGAGATGGAAGTAGCATCTTGCGCTGATGGTGACTTTGGCTTGGATTTCTACAATGCTAGCGGAGTGATGGTGCAGACTCTTAACGGAAAGAATTATACCAAACTTGATTTCTGTTACAATAATAACACTGTAATAGAATATGCATGTGATGTCAGAGACGTAAACGGAACAAACCACACATACGGGCAAGCATGGTCTCAGAACTGTTTGAATCTAAATTCATCAGGGTGTTATCTTGGTGCTTGTTTTTAAGGCTTTAATTTTGTAAGGCTTTAATTTTTATTTTTTTCTTTTTATACAAATCTTTAAATAGTTCTTCATATTTGGTCTTATTTGGAGAGATGAAAGGAAGTGATAAGATGGATAAAAGACTTTTATAGCTGGTGGGCATTGTTGTAGTGGTGGTTCTTGTTTCTTTTGTCAGCAGTTCTGGTGTCTTGTTTAGTCCGAAAGCTGGAAAAATTAAAGCTGCGGGAATTGGAGGAGGATTGCAAAATCCAACTAATGGAACTGGAGTTATTCATGGAAATGCTACAGGAGACGGGAATGGTACGGTGGTTAGACTGCCTGACCTTGTGATTGATTACCTTAACACTAGTGTTTATTGGTACGATGGTGGTGGAAATGGCTCCAATGGAACTGGTGAGTGGAGAGCAGATGTGGGGGCTTATGTTAGGAATATCGGGCAAGGCAAGGCTACAGCCTCTAGAACTGGATTTGTTGTGACAAATTTCCAATCTAGATATATTTTAACTCCTGCACTAAATCCTGGACAGGGAGTCATACCTATTTAATGCAACGGCGGATGGAAGATTCCAGATAAGAGAATCTAACGAAAATAACAACGACAAATCAACATCGTTCTTCGTTTAAAATCAATCGTTTATTTTTTTCTTTTTCTTAATATTTCTGATAAGGGATTTTTCGCTTGTGGCTGTTTGTCAAATAATTTAAGGTCTTTGTAAAAACTTTGATTGCTGTAATTAGGAGGGAGGATTTTACGTTTCTGTTTTAAGTGCCAATCAATCTGGCTTTTCAAATAACCTTGTTTTAGAGGAGGCTGGTTTTTTTTATTCCATTCCTGGCAAATTTCATTTATCTTTTCAGGAGAATATTGGATTGAACGCAAGAAAGTTAATAGGATGAAAAGGCCTCTCTTTCTCCCATCCTTCACACCTTTTAATAATTTTTTAATTGGTGTTGGAAATTGTTCAGAAGTTATATTGGAATAATCCACTTCCTCAAATTTCATCCCTCTGTATTTTTCTTGTGTTATTTTTTCCTCTTGCGTTTCCTTATCCTTCTTCCACTCCAATGCATCAGATAAGAGATGAGAGGCTTCTCCTTTTTTTGATTCTGGATAATAATCCTGGACTTTCACATTTAAAGGATTTGCATCTTTTGGGTTGAAATCTGAAATTTGTTCCTTGGTTAGGACAATTGATGAAAGAGCTGTTTTTTCATGTAAAGAATAAGGCATTCTAAACAGGTGTCTTGGGGCTACCAAGACTAAATCAAGGGCTGCAATTTTTTCAGCGCTTGTTGTTTCTGTTTCTTCAAAGTGTTCTGGATTTTTTTCTGAATCAAGAGAGAGATTGGGATTTTTGGGGTTCTTGCAGGTTTCACAATAATAATAATCCTTTTGCTCTATTACTTCTAAAAATCCTGGGCATGAATCATCAATACATTTTAACTTCCGGCTAGTTAATTTGTAATTCTTTCTTTCAACTTCTGTTTTGCATCTTGGGCAGATGAATTTCACAATTTTGCTTTTTATTGCGGGCCTATGGCAGGAAGTGCAATATCTTTGTAATAGCTCTTCCTTAGAGAGATTCGTTCTTGCTTCTATTGCCTTGAAATTATCAAGAATTTCTGAGGCTTGAAGATTGTAGTCTCTTCTTATATAATACATCAGATATTCAGAGATTGCTCTCGGCCATTCAGGAAACATGTCTTTTGTTTCTTGATCCTGATATTTATCTGGGAAGGATTTAGCCGGAACTATTATATGGAATCCTTTGCTTCCCGAGAATTTTATTCCGTAATTTTTTACACCATGAAACTCGAGGGCGTTTATTATTAAATTGGCTGCAATCTTAGAGCAATCTAGGTACGGGGAGTCAATATCAATTAATAAGTCCCAGGATTTCCTTAGTTCGGACATCTGTTTTGGAGAAAAATCTGAATCCAACTCTAAAGGATTGTGCCAGAGCTCTTCAGATGCATGGAAGGATGTTGCTCCTTTTTTTACAGAGGCCATGATGTCTGAGGGGTATTGCAAGGAATCAGGCCTTTTGCCAAAACTTTGATTATTATAATTCGGAACTACTTCCCTATCTTTTGCAAAATCAAATAGGGCTTGTTGGATTTTTGGATTTGAATAGTAAATGCTGGTTATAGAAAGGATTCTGGATGCCATATATCTGGATAATGCAGGGGATATATATGGTTTGTTGTTCTGGGTATAAAGCGGACCTGTTAAACTGCTCTGCTAATATTCATCCGACAGCAAAATACTTAGTCGGTTGACTATAACAATCCTTAAAAATCCCTGGATTAAAGATATATCATGAAGTTAAAATTAGAGGACCCTAGGCTGTTTGCTAATATAATAGGGATAATTTCTGATTTGGTAACTGAGGTTAGGTTGAAAATTAGTAAGGAGGGTGTTAATTTGGTTGCTGTTGATCCAGCTAGTGTAGCTATGGTTTACTTTAATATTCCCGCAGACCTTTTTTCTACTTTTGAGGCTGAAAAAGAGGAGGTTTTAGGGATTAATTTAGATAATTTAAAGAATGTTTTAAGAAGGTGTGGATTAGGAAGCAAGTTGGTTTTGGAAAAGGGCGATGAAGAAAATATATTAAAATTGAGCATTCAGGACAAAATTAAGAGGGATTTTTCTTTGGCCTTGATAGATGTTGAGGGCGAGGAAAGAGAGATGCCTCAATGGGAATTTGATAGTGTTGTGAAGATGGATTCAGATGCCTTTGTTGATGTCATTGAAGATTGTAAAGTAGTAAGTGATGCTTGCACTTTTATCGCTGAACCGAATAAGTTTGTTGTAGAGGCTAAAGGATTAAATTCTGCCAGGGCGGAATTTTCTAGTGATGAAGTGGAAATTCATTCAGGAAACAGTATTGCAAGATTTTCTTTGGAATATTTGAGCAAATTTGTTAAAGGAGCAAAAGTATCCAATAAAGCTGTCTTGAACTTCTCGGATAACCATCCGATGAGGATTAACTTTCCAACAGGAAATGTAATGTTATCTTTTATTCTTGCGCCAAGAGTTGAACAGGACGATTAATTTTTTGCAATTTATTTTATGGATAAAAGCATTTATAAATAAGTAATACTTTATCACATTAAATATACTTTGTATATTAGATAATACCAAGTAATACAATGGGAAAAGAGAGGATATCGGCGACAATAGATCCTGCAACAAAGAGGGCTATTGATTCTATAATGAAAAAAGGCAATTATCGTAATAAAGCACATTTAATTGAGGAAGCAATCAAAATTCTTATAAAAAAGGAGAAAGGGAGATGAAGGGGGGACAAGTAACAGTTTTTGTAATTGTTGGAATTCTGCTTGTTGCAGCAGTAATTGCGTTCTTTGTTGTTTACCAAAATAGAGCTGTTATTTCGAGTTTTGGAGAGGAGTTTGACCCTGAAAGTTTTGTTAGTAAATGTGTTAGAGATAGTGTGAGAGAGAAAATAGATATCATGATGCCTCAAGGTGGATTTTTGAGCCCTACGGACTATAAGGTTTTTGACGATAGTAATGTTGCTTATATCTGTAAAACCATTAATTATTATGAGCCCTGTGTTGCTCAATATCCTCGTTATATAACCCGGGTTCAGGAAGAGTTGGAATCTGGAATAGAAGATGATGTTGGTAATTGTTTTATTTTACTTGAAGATGAATTGGAAAAAAGAAATTACGATGTGCAGGCTGGAGGATTGTTTGATATAAAGGTTGTGTTAAAACCTGAGATTGTGGATATTGTTGTTTCAAGGAACCTGCAGTTGTCTGGGGGGGACTTTAGTAGAGACTTCAATTCATTTAGGAGCTCGATAAGAAGTCCCCTTTATGATTTAGGTTATGTTGCTAATGAAATTGCGAGACAAGAAGCAAAGTATTGTTACTTTGAATATCTTGGATATTCTTTAATATATAATAATTTTGACATAAGAAAATATTCTTTGAGTGATTCTACTAAGATATATACAGTAGAACATAAACCATCTGGAGAGACAATGAACATAGCAATAAGGGGGTGTGCGATTCCGCCCGGATTTTAAATGACTTTAAAATTAGAAAAAATTATGAGTGGATTTGGAAGAGAAGTTGGAAGAAAATTGGTAAGAAGATGGCTTGTAGAAGGTAGACTACATTATGAACCTAATGGGTTGATTCCCATAAGAAAATTTTTACATAGATACGTTAATGGTAGCTTTGATATATATTCGAGGAAAGAGCTTTTAAGAAGAGAATTGGGTGGTGAACCGGAGGCATTTTATGAAATTTAAAAGAGAGATTTGTTTGTTTGAAATTTTTATATTGGTAATGATGGGGGTTGCTGTTAGTTACTTTATTCACGAAAGTAATAATAGGCAATTTGTTACTGGAGAAAGTGAGGGAATTGTATGGCTTAGAGAGAAAATATTAGGATATTTGTCTAATGGTTTGGTGAGTGCGGAAGAAATTTTGTGGACCTGTCCGGTGGATAATAATAACTCAATTTGTCAGGAATATCCTTATGATACTTGTAATGATGAATGTAGTACCGATTGTATAGAAAATAGAAGGGAAAATACGGAGATTTGCAAACTAGGAACTTGCATTGACCCTAGTGAAGGTACATGTTCTGCTAATGTTCCGCAATTAGCATGTCAGGAGTCCGGAGGAAATTGGTTTGAAAAAGAACCTGCTCAATGTACACCTGGATGTTGTTTAATTGGGGGTAATGCTAACTTCATTACGCAAAACTCCTGTAATGTTTTGATAGACAGATCGGGCATAGAGGGAGAATGGCGGGAAGTGGAAAATGAATTGGAATGTTTGTTAATAGCTGATAATCAGGATGAAGGCGCATGTGTTTTGGACGAGTTGCCGGGAGAAGGTTTCAATTGCGAGTTTGTTACAAAAAGTGAATGTTTGGGAATGGATGGACAATTTTATTCAAACCAGTTGTGTACTAATCCTGAATTAGGAACGATATGTGAGAAAACAGAAGAAACAACTTGTGTTCCTGATAAAGACCAAGTTTATTACAAAGATAGTTGTGGAAATACTGCTAATATCTATGATTATGACAAAAAAAATAATGATGAATATTGGAGTTTTGTTGTTTCCAAGAATGAAAGTTGCTCTTTAGATGGCAATCAAGCCGAATGTGGGAATTGTGATTATTTGCAAGGAAGCGTTTGTGGTGAATGGGTGGAAGATAGTGGAGATGATGAACCATTGTTAGGAGAGTATGTATGCCGAGATTTGTCTTGTATAGATGAATGGGGGCAAGAAAGGAAGAATGGGGAGAGTTGGTGTGCATTTGATTCTAGAATCGGTCCTGATTCATGGCCTAAAGGAGATAATGAAAAAGGAAAAGAGAAGAATGATAGGCGAAGCACAGACTTGCCTGGAAGCAGACACTACAGACAGTTGTGTACAGATGGAGAAGTTAGGACAGACCCCTGTCAAGATTATAGAAATGAAATTTGCGTTGAGAACAGAGATGAAGAAATTGGATTCTCAAGTTCTGCGTGTAGATTAAATACATGGCAGGTTTGTTTAAACACTAATTCAGACAAAGATAGTTTAGATAGATGTGAGAAGAATGCCGATTGCTTTTTGAAAGAGGTTAGAATTGCGGATAAGTTTAAGTTTGATATATGTGCTCCTAAATATCCGGGAGGTCTTAATTTAAGAGAGGAATTTGGAGGAGAGGTTGGAGAAAGTATCTGTGGACTTGCAACACAAACTTGTAAGGTAATTAGAATTAAAAAATTAGGAGGAGATGATTGGATAAATAGGGAGTGTTTGGAAAATAAGTTTGTGGAGGGAATGAATAACCTCTGTACCAGCTTGGGTGATTGTGGCGGTAATGTTAATATTGAAGGTGTTTATACTGATGATGGGTTTAGTGTTAAGGGTGGTGGCAAGAAGAAATTAAGCGATAGTTATATCAGTGTTCTTAAAACTTACGCGGATAAAGATAGATGGAAAGATCAAAAAGCAGAACCTATGTCTGATGAGGAGTTAGCAGCTTTATTTGGCATGACTAAAGCAGAATGGGAAGCATCTAATCAAGGTCTTGGAACTTTAGGAATGATTTCTGGAGGATTAGGGATTGCATTAGTTTATTTAGCGGGAACTAAAGCAGGAGTTGGCATTTTAGCTAAACTCGGGTTGGCTCAATTAGGTGCTTGGCACCCTCCATTGTTGGAAGCTGTGGGTCCTGAACTTAGTGCTACTGGAGGAGCTTTAGCGGGAGCGTTGATAGGAGTAGCCATTACAGCCTATTTAATTGATGTTCTAGGTATTGGTGCTGGGCTTCCTCAGGCTGTTGTTTATGGATTGGTTGCTATGGGTGCTTACGCAGGGGCATGGGCAGGGTTAGAATTATTAGGTGCTAACCTATGGGGTGACTTTTTCGCGTTAGGACCATATGTGTTATTTATTTTAATTATAATTATAATTATATTCGCTTTATTTGGAATTGGAGATACAGATACATGGAAGGTGACATATACTTGTAGACCATGGCAACCTCCTTTAGGCGGTGATGATTGTAGTAAGTGTGGTGATGGTTTGCCTTGTTCAGAATATAAGTGTCAGAGTCTTGGACAAACTTGTGAATTTGTGAATGAAGGAACTGGGGAAGAAGAGTGTGTTAACATTGCTCCAAATGATGCGACCCCTCCTCAGATAAGTCCTAATTATGATGTTATTGAAGAGCCGTTTGAATATGCTGATGTTCAAAATAACGGATTTAAAGTAGTGCATAATGAATTAGAATGTATCCCTGCTTATACATTAGTGCAGTTAGGAGTTAGTTTAAATGAATATGGGCAATGTAAATATGATGTTGACAGAAATGTAGGGTTTGAAGATATGGAATTTTGGTTTGGTGGAAGGAGTTTGTTCAAGGAGGACCATAGTATGGCCTTATTGTTGCCAAGTTTAGAGAGTTTGGGCGTTTATGGTGTTGACCCTGATAGGAGGGCTGATTTCAATATGTATATGAAGTGTAGGGATGGCTCAGGAAATGTAAATGAAGCGGATTATAATATACAGTTCTGTATTTCGCCTGAGAATGATTTAACTCCCCCAATATTAAGTAAATTTAATCCTTCTAGTCCGGCATATGCAAACATAAATGCAACTGAAAAAGATGTTAGTTTTTATACCAATGAGCCTGCTGAGTGTAGGTGGGATTCCAGCGATATAAGTTATGATGATATGATTAACGAAGTTAATTGTATAAATGGTATCAATGAAGGCACATTGTTTGGATGGGCTTGTAATACTAGTTTAACAATAACTGAAGATGAAAACGACTATTATTTTAGATGTGAGGATAAACCTTGGGAATCTGAAGATAGGAATGCGAACCAACAAGGAACATTATATGAAATAACAAGGACTTTAAATCCCTTAGTGATAGATAAAATTAGGACTGATCCCGAAGCAGTTAATGGAGTCATTGTTTCTGGGACTATAACTGCTGAAGTTGAATTGATTGTTGAAATCTCTGGGGGTGCTCCTGGGGCCGTTGAATGTTGGTGGGGAGATGAAGGAAAACTGATTGACAAGTTTAGAACAAATGATGATATAACTCATACATACAATTTTGCTTATTTAACTGAAGGGGATTACCATAGGGAAATAAGTTGTTGGGATATTGCGGATAATAGAGCCGAAAGCGAGATAGACTTTAGAGTTGAATTGGATACCCAAGGTCCTGCAATTACAAGAGTCTATGATAGAAATAATAAATTAAATGTGATAACCAATGAAAATTCTGAATGTAGTTATAGTCATAATAGTTGTAGTTTCATATTTGGAGGAGAAAATGTGTTTGAGATGATTGGAGATGGATTGAGACATACAGCAGACTTTGATGAGACTCTGAATTATTATGTCAAATGTAAGGATGATTTCAACAATGTTGGACAGTGCCTGACTATTAGGGCGGGATATTAGAAAGGATTATAAAGAAAATTCTTCTTCTTACCTTGTGGATAAAATGAGAATCTTTGATTCTCAGTCATAAATTTTTCAAAAAAATGGAAAGAAAAATTGATAAAAGAGGGCAGATAGCAATATTTGTTGTTGTTGCTGTTGTGATAGTTGGAGTTATTGTTGCTATCTTTCTATTTCCACAGATTAATGTGTTTGCGGGAGAAGTTGATCCGAGTTCTTATTTGAAAGATTGCATGGAGCAAGACACTACAGAAACGATGGAGTTGCTTGCTAGTCAGGGAGGTTATTTAAATCCTGAAAATTATGTTTTGTATCAAGATAATAAGTTTACATACTTATGTTACTCTTCTGAGAACTATAAAACGTGCACGGTGCAACAACCTTTGATAAAGGCTAATTTTGAAAAGGAATTGAAAGCACAGATTGAACCTAGGGCAAGACAATGTGTAAGGGACTTGGAAGAACAGTATAAAAAAAGGGGATATGAAGTTGAATCAAGCTCTGGGGAGTTAAATGTAAGTTTTGTTCCGGGAAGGCTTGTTTTGAGTTTTTTGAGCCCTATGACAATTAGAAAAGAAGGTGTGCAGACATTCAGACAATTTACAACGTCTCTGGATACTGAAATGTATGATTTGTTGATGACTGCCTCAAGTATAATTGACTTTGAATCTACTTTAGGAGATACAGATACATTATTATATATACAATATTATCCAGATTTGACTATAGATAAACTAAAAAGGGATGGAGACACATTATACATATTGGGTAATGTCCTAACTGAGGAAGAATTTAAGTTCGCCTCGCGAAGCCTTGTTTGGCCTCCTGGTTATGGCTTAGAAGAAATATGAGAAAAGAAATGATAATATTTGTATTGATTATTGGTTTTACCTTAGCTACCGGTTTGAGCAATGTATCTGCCCAGAATACTATATGCTGTGAAAAAACGAATTCTGGCGCTTATTGTCAAAACGTGCCTGCTGAGGAATGTGACCCTGGGTATAGGCAAGTGCCAACTAGTTGTGATGCTACCTCTTTCTGTCAGGAAGGAACTTGTTATGACTCCACTGAAGGAACGTGTGCTGATAATACCCCTCAGTTGGTGTGTAATCAGAATGGAGGAGTTTGGAGTTTAGAAAGCCCCCCTCAATGTGGATTAGGATGTTGTACTTTGGGTGACCAGGCTGCTTTTGTTACGTTAGTAAGATGTAAAAGACTTTCTTCTTTCTTAGGTTTACAGACAGATTATAATCAGAATATAAATAATGAATTAGAATGTATTGCATCTGTTCAAGGACAGGAAAAGGGAGCTTGTGTTTTTGAAACAGACTTTGAGAGAGATTGTGATTTTACAACAAAAGAAGAGTGCAATTTAAGAGGTGATGGTGAGTTTTATTCAGGAACTTTATGTTCAGCCGAAGAGTTAGGAACTATTTGTGGGCCTACAACAGAGACAATGTGTGCTCCAGGGAAAGATGAAGTTTACTTTAAAGACACTTGTGGAAATCCAGGAAATATCTATGATGCAACAAAAGTTGAAGACCAAGAATATTGGACTAATGTAAAAAGAAAAGATGAAAGTTGTGGTTTTGGGCAAGGAAATGCAAATAATAGAGACTGCGGGAATTGTGATTATTTAGAAGGAAGTTTTTGCAGAGATGAAAATTCTGCAGGCACGAGTCCAAGATATGGTGACTATATTTGTGCAGATTTAAATTGTATAGATGAAAGTGGTCAAGAAAGAAATCATGGAGAGAGTTGGTGTATTAGTGATGATAAGGGTGGTGATGGGCAGGATAGAGTGGGAAGCAGATTCTTCAGATATTTGTGTATTAATGGGGAAGTTGTTTCCGAGCCTTGTGCTGACTTTAGAAATGAAGTTTGTATAGAGGAAGTTGTTGAAACATCTGGAGGAGAATTTTCGCAGGCAGCATGCAGAGTTAATAGATGGCAAGATTGTTTAGCTCAAACAGAAGAGGATGATTGTTTAAATACCGATAGAAGAGATTGCTATTGGAATGATAAAGCGATTTTTGCAAGTAATAAAGGTAGGGGTGTTTGTTTACCTGTCACATCTCCGGGATTAGAATTTTGGAATTCCGAGGAATCTCAAGGTATTTGTGCTCAAGCAAATGTAGAATGTGTTGTGACATTTGAAAAGGGGTTGTTTGGAGGAGAGGAGTGCAAGGATAACTGTGAATGTATAGAAGAAGGTTGGATTGAAAGGCAAGGAGAAGTGTGCACTGCAATTGGTGATTGTGGATATAATGTGAACTGGGCTGGAGATGAAGGGTATAAGAAAGGATATGAATATAGAATCAACGGAAAACTTCAGAAGAATAGATAGAAACCTTTAATTAAGATTTTTTTCTTTAATAGACATGAATGAAAGAGGGCAATCACAGTTTTTATCAATAGGGATCTTATTTTCTATAATCTTGATTATTGCGATAGTAGGAATTAGCATTTATGTCATAACCAAATTTGTAAATATTGGAGATTGTGCAAATGTTGAAGTTTTTAAAGATGATTTCCAGAGATCTATGAATCGAGCATGGTCCTCTGAAATTGTAAGGGACACTTATGTCGGAAGTCTGCCTTCAGGGATTGAAGCTATTTGTTTAGGCGAGGGAACAGGAAGTGGGATTAAATATGGGGAGCTGAAAGATTATCAGAGGTGGGGAAATAACAATTTATTTTTCTATCCGCCTGAAGAATCATGTGATGATGTGGCTACGGAGATTGAACATATTGAGTTTGATTTTTCATGGCATTGTTTTGATGTTGTTAATCGGGAAGTTAGGATTCCTTATGAAAAAGGAAGCTTTGATGACCTAGTTAAGATAACTAGGACTCCTGAGTCGGATGAAGCGGAAAATGGATAAGAAAGGTTTTGAGTTTAGTTTTTCATGGTTATTTGCCATAATAGTTGGAGCAGTGATTATATTTATTGCAATATACTTTACAACAGGTGTTATAAAAACCAATCAATATCAGGCCGGCACCCAAACAGCTGTTGAACTAGAGAATTTATTGAATCCGGTTGAGACTAATCTAGAAGAAGGCAAATTAATTAAGATAAATTTTGGGGATGAAACTAGAATCTATAATGATTGTAGAAACATAGGTGATTTTGGTAATCAGGTTATAAGTACATCCACAAGAAGTAGAATTGGGGAGGAATGGCCTGGGCCTGGGGGAAGGATTACTTCGAAAAACAAGTACGTCTTTTCTGAGGATATAGTTCAGGGAAGGGAGGTTTATGTTTTTGCAAAGCCGTTTGAGATGCCGTATAAGGTTGCTGATATCCTTATGATTTATACAGGAAACTATTGTTTTGTTAATCCTCCTGGTTCAATAGAGGATGAAGTAAGTGATTTGAGTTTGCCTGGAATTAATGTTACTGGAAGTAAAACTGGATGTCCTGAGGGGAGCAAGGTGGTTTGTTTCTTTTCCGATAATTGCGATATTAATGTTGGAGAATCCGGAGCAAGAGATGTTTATCTAAATGATGGGTTGATTTATGCTGAAATTTTTTCCGATGATGATTTATATGAATGTCAGTTACAAAGGTTGATGAAGAGGGGTGCTAACCTTGCAGAGGTTTATGCTGATAAGGCTGACTATTTAGAATTTCAAGGATGTGGGACCAGGTTATCTGGGAGTCTGAGAGAATTTTCCAGATTGCTGAGGGATGATTATGAAAGCTCTTCTGACTTAAGGGCTGTTGAATTAAAGTCTGAGGCATTGGAGGATAAAAATGAATTGCTCAATTGTAAACTATTCTAGAGGGCAGATAAAGATACAACAGATGGCGTTTGTATTAGTGGCAATAATGATATTTTTTGGAATAGTTCTATTGTTTTATCTTTCAATAAGCGTTGGTAATTTGCAGAATATCGGGGAAACATTGAGGGAAGAAGAGGCAAAAGAGGTTGTCAGGAAGTTGGCAGGAAGTCCTGAATTTTCATGGGATATTGAAGATTGTTCTTCTTGTATCGATATGGATAAAGTGTTTGCCTTGAAGGGAAACGAGAAATATGACAATTTTTGGGATGTACCTTTTTTGAGAGTTGAAAAAACTTATCCTTTTGCAGATAATGAGTGCACTAAGCAGAATTACCCTGATTGTGGTTCAATAACCTTGATTGAAACTGAAAATTTTGTTTCTAATTCAGCATTCGTAGCCCTTTGCAGGTATGATGGAGAGCTTGGAAATAAATGTGATTTAGGTAAGATTTACCTGGGATTTAAGACAAATGAATAGGAAAGGTCAGGAAGAAATAATAGGTTTTGTACTGATTATGGTTGTTGTAGCCGTAGTTGCACTCATTCTGCTTGGGTTAAGCGTTAGAAATCAAAATACAGGGACTAGAGAGAGCAATGAATTATATCAATTTTTGCAGAGTTCATCTGAATTTACCACAGATTGCAAGATAAGGAGCACTGAATATGCTCGTATCCAGGATTTGTTTGGCTTGTGCTTGGATAATGGGGCTTGCCTAAATGGCTTAGATTCATGTGATGTTCTTCTAAAAGATATGAGGGGTCTTATAGATGCTAGTTGGAACATAGGAAATGAAAGTCAAGTTAGAGGATACCTTTTCGTTTCATCCTATGAGGCTGGTGTTGAGGCAAGTCCAGAAGAAATAATAAGGTTAGAAGAGGGGGATTGTGCTGGAGCAAGAGTGGGCTCGAGTTATCTAATACCTGAATTTCCTGGAAGAATAGCCAATATATTCCATGTGTGCTATTAAATCTTTATTTCTATGTTTATTGAATCCACAGCCAACACAGGTCTCAGTCTGGATCTGTTACCTTCTCTTTCAGATACGAAATCTATGAATCCAAACCTTGAAAGAAGGGTCAAATCATCACGTACTGACTTGAAATCTCTCTGCAAAATCTTTGCCAAATCATAAATAGACTTTGGCTTTTTGTTTTTTATCACATTAAGGACTCTTGCCTTCTCATTTGACAGCAATCTTCTCAATGCTGTAAGGCCTTCAAAGTCATAATCCTTTTTTGAAGATGAAAATCGTTTCAGCATTGTCTTAAACCTTCCGGAATCGTCGACAATTGTTATCTGTCTTACCTTAGTTTTTGATGCCATTTTATCTAGTGGGTTTTTTCAAACACATATGTATATAATATCTTTCATATTTATATGTTTCTATTTCTAATATATTGTATAAAATACCCCCTATTGTGAAATTGGGTAAAAGTATTGAAATGAGATATATTTTAGAAAAGGTGTTGTACTTTTTAGTAGTTTCATAAGCTTTATAAAGAAATTTTGTAGGAATAAATGGTTTCTATATAGTGCGTATAGCGTATATGGAAAGCTTTTTAAACAAAAATTAAGATTCTAGTATAACTCTCATCGAGAGTGCCTGTTATAATCACTCCCTATGGGGTGGTACGTCGAAAGGCGGGCGGGCGAGTTGCTTTAGAATGCAACTTCCTCAAGGAGGGGCTCTGCGGAGCTGCTAAAAGAGGATAGATGAAAGGAGGTTAAAAAATATATGAAATTTGACTATAAAAAGATTGCATCTGCTGCATCTTCGGTAGCCTTGATTGCTTCTACAGTGGCATTTGCTGCTGCAGCTTATCCTGCACCTTTCGTGGAGAATGGAGCTGCTAATGTTGCGGTCGTATATGGAAGTGGTGCTAGCTTGGATTTGCCTGCTGTAACCAACATCCAGACAAGTTTGTCTAATGCTTTGGCTGACCAGGGGGGTTCAAGCGGATCTACAGGAATTGGCGGAGACTTTGTCCAACTAGACAAGTCTAGTGATAAACTAAACCTTGGAGATGCCATGAATGGTCCATTCGGCTCTACGGTAGACGATGAAGACTTAACAGAAGTTCTTGCAGACGGCACGTATACAGCGGACGATAATGATGAGTTCGACTACGAGCAAAAGATTACTCTTGGTTCTACTAAGTTAACGCATTTCAGAGACTCTGATTATGAGAACCTTGTGGGGCTTAGTGAAAGAACACCTACCATAGGTTTCAAGTTAAGCTCTAACACATTGGCTCTCAACTATACTCTTGAATTCATAGATGAACCTGAGACTGATGTTGTAAGTGGTGACTTAGAGGATATTGAAGGAAGCGATATACCTTTGTTCGGAAGAACGTGGTATGTTTCTGATGCTAAGAACGGAACCGACACCGTTGGTAGCGGTGGTGTCTTTGGCAAATTCACTCTTTTAGACTCTGGTGTCAAGAGTATTGTTGCTGAAGGAGAACAGGCTGTTGTTACTGCAGGCGGAAAGACGTATGAAGTCGCAATCAGCTTTGTTGATAGTTCTGAAGTAGTTCTAGATGTTAACGGTGAGCTTACAAACTCTCTTAATGAAGGAGAGACTTACAAGCTTAGCGATGGCTCTTATGTTGGTATAAGAGATATATTAACGCAGGATTACCAGGGCGGTATAAAGAAGGTTGACTTCAGTATCGGTAACGGTAAGCTTGAGCTTAGTTCTGGAAGCAACGTCAAGATAAACGACGTAGATGTACAAGGTGTTAAGGCGTGGGTTCACAGAGGAACCGCTGACGGCAGTACCCAGAAAATTGACAAGATTGTCGTTGAATGGATAACAGATGATGAAGAATTCATCACTCCTGAGACAGATCTTGAAATGCCTGGATTTGGTGGAGTTAAATTCACCATGAATGATTTCGTCAGACCTGAAGAAGAAATGATTACCATTGAAAATGATGGTGATACTAGTATTCAGATTACTGTCCCTATAAAGGACGGTGATGCTTCATTCAACTTGCTTTTCAGTGACGCTACAACCGGTAACTTTAGTGGTGTTGGAAAAGCAGCTGATGAAAGGCTTGCTGGTTCTGGGGACAACAACCTTCAGTTTATAGATAAACTTGGGGGAAGCGACTACCACGAATGGTTTGTTGCAACTTATAACACTACAAACGATGCAGAATCTTACTTGCTAAAAGCGTCTGTTACTGAAACAACATCCAGAAACGAAACCACAATTACTAATGCTGTTACTGGGCAGACTGTATGTGATGGAAAGACGGTTAATGATAAATGTGACTTTGGAGATATTTCGTTAACAATTAACGAAATTTACAAGTCCGGTAATGATGAGTGGGTAAACTTTACCGCTGGAAGTAATGTGAACTTCAACACGATTTTCACTAAAGGCGGATTGAAGATTTACTTGCCATACAACCTTACTAATGAAGGAGTGACCGAGACAACCAAAGGAGCAATTAACCTATCTGGTCTTGCTATAACTGCAGGTCATGGTGTTCAAGACTATTACTTGTTCTGGGATGAAGAAGACAAGGATGACAATAAAGCTAGCGGATTTTTAGGTGTTAACTTGACAATTGATGATAATTCTGATAAGGAGTTACAGGTTAGCCAAATTGAGCTTGCTGGTTCTGGAGGAGGTAATGGTTTGGAAGTTGGTGATAGCAGTAACACCTTTGAGGCTTACAGCATATCGGATATTGCTACAAGATGGCTTCACTACACCAACGGAGATCAGGACTATGTAGAAATCTACTATCCTGCAGGAAACGATGGAGACTCTGAATCCTATACAGAGTTATTCTTGAGTTCATCTGACACTACGTTTACGAGTTCAAGCAACCTTGGAGATGTTATCTTTACAGACTCAGAGATTGACTCAGCATCAACCAGGAACTTAATTGTTGTTGGAGGAAGCTGTGTTAACAGTGTTGCTGCAGATTTGCTTGGTAGTACGAACCCTGTCTGTGGAAGTGCATTCGAATCTCTTACAGGTGTTGGACCTGGCAGTTTCTTAATCCAGACATTCGGTGATGTATATTCAACCGGAAAAGTTGCTACACTTGTTGCTGGATATGAGGCTGGAGATACTGCAAACGCTGCTACATTCTTGACTACTGAGGAAGTAATGACAGATGACGATAAGAAGTACGTGGGTGAAACTGGAAGCAGTGCAACCCTAGTCTCTGGCTAAACAAGCAAACTTTTTTCTTTTTTTTCTTTTTTTCTTTTTCATTAATTTTTTAAATGGGCATTATTTGTAACTAGGATGAAGAAAATAATTTCGAAGGAAGATTTAGAAAAGAAAAAAAGCCGAAGTAAAATGATTGGGGGCGTGATTTTAATTGCTCTTCTTTTATTCAGTAGTTTGGGTTATGCATTTTATTCATCATCAGGCTCTCAAAGCTCTTCTGATGATAATCAAGATAATGGGATTGAACAAGGAAGTTTCGTTAATGGGAGATGGTATTACTTAGTTTCCGGGAACGACCATTTATTCCAGACTTATCTGGAACTAGCAAGAAAGTCTGAAGTTAATTTAGATAAAAGTGTTAATGATTTTTCTGGGGCATTGTATGTTGACGCAGATGAGACTAGTTTTGCAGAAATAAAAGGCAATTTAGGGTATTATATTGGTAATATCCGGCGGGCTTGTTATGGCGGATGCGATGAAGATTATCCTGAAAAGACTTGTTCGGATAATTTGATTGTTGTGTCTGAGTCTGAAAATGAAAGGGTTTATGAGGAGGAAAATTGCATTTTTATCGAGGGAAGCATGAATTCTGTAGATGCCTTTTTGTATAAGATTTTAGGACTATATTAGACACTAGAAATATTTAAAAATCAAAAACTTGATAGATGAGACATGGAAGGAAAAAAGGATAATGCTGAGAGAAATTTAGAAAAGAGTTTGATTAGAGTGATTGCCTTTGTGATTTTTTTGGCATTTGTTTTCTTTGCTGCAGGCAAGGTATTTCAAGAAATGAATAAAGTTGAATATGAAGGTATTGAATTTACAAGAGAAAACGTCGGTAATACGGGACTTTTCAAATATTCTTATTATATTTCTGGAATTACTGGAAATATTGTGAATTACAATTTATATTTAAAAACAGATCCTAGAATAAACGAGATAGAAATCGAAAAAGGGGATGAAATTCTGTTTCCTAAGGGCAAGGCTGCATATGTTAGCGCAACAACTTCTGAACTAGATGATTGTCAGAATAGTACTGCTGCAATTGCAACACTGGCAGGATTCCTACATGGTAACCAGGTTTTGGTTAGGGGTGCTTCAAATAACTTTTTTGAGGCTAATAAGGGAGATTATGATTATATAACGTGTGATAATAAACCTGATAGGGCTGTAGTAGAATTTGTAAGAGGATCTGATACTAGAATTGATGTTAATGGTTTATGTTATAAAATTACTGTTGGTCCTCAATGTGATATCTGGCAGGCTGTTGAGAAGTTTGAGTTAGAAACAGTAATAGACGGAAGGAATCGTTAGTTCTTTCTTCTAGAATGGGTTATTAAGTAAAGCAGAACAAGGACTAATGCTATGGCTAGGATAATTAAAGTGATATTGCTTTCTATTCCCTTGTAATTTTCCCCGAAAATCATTCCAATCCATATCAATATTGCAGACCATATTCCTGCTCCGAGGCCTGTGAATATTATGAATTTGGAGAGATTCATTTTAGAAAATCCTGCAGGGAGGGATATTATTTGTCTTATTGTGGGAATTAATCTTCCGATGAATGTTGTTATTCCTCCATGTTTTTCAAAATAAGAATCTGCTCTTTCAAGTTGCTCTTTCTTGAGTAAAAAGAATTTCCCATATTTATTTATTAGAAAATTTATGGTTCTTCTCCCTAAAAAGAAGGCCAAATAGTAATTTACCAGTGCTCCTGCTATGCTTCCTAGAGTTGCCGCCATAAGGACCCAGAAGAAAGATAATTGCCCTTTTTGAACTAATAGACCTTGTGGAATTAATAATAATTCACTAGGCAAGGGAATAAAAGAGCTCTCAATTAACATCCAAATAAAAGTGCCGATATACCCAACTGAAAGAGAAAAATCAAGTAATGAGTTAAATAACTGGGCTATTATCTCAGATGACATTTTCTTTTGGCTTTCTTATTTCCTGGTATATTGTCCTTATGTCTGTATATATTGGTATGGTTTTTATCCTGAATATTAATACATTTGTAAACCATATTATTATGACCATTAAAGTGCTTCCAAAATACCAAGTTAATTGGTGCGTAAGATCGAAGTAATTGTATCCGACAGGGACTAAATTGGCAAAGACCACTATTCTTGTTATGTTTAGGATTAAAAACAGCAAGAACATAAATGCCAATGAACCCAATCTTTTCAGAATTTTCATAGGGGCTGTTAGATTTAGGATTGTTAATAGGTAATACGCTGAACCTGCAACACATGCTGGAATAATATGAGCCACATAACCCTTGAAGTATATTGCAGGTATTGGGGCTGTAGATATGAAGAATACCGGATCAAACAGCTTTGTTAGGAAATAATATACCGGATAGATTGTGAGGGGTGTAAAGATTATATAAAAAATAGCAAGATTTCCTAGACCTAAAAGAATCAGAACAAGATACCTTAAGATGAGTTCAATCACGCCTTTTTTATCCATCAATAATTAAATGTTGAATAGTTTAAAAATGGTTGCCTATAATTAATGTCTTGTGATTCTAACTGCAACGATTATAATTAATATAATCAAAATCACATTTATCAGTACCAAGAGCCAGACGAATCCGCTTTCGCCAAGGTTGCCTATTGAAAGACCTGTAAAGAATCCTCCATTAGTGCTTTCTCCTTCTATCGTAACCTGGACATCTCTTGTTTCGATGTTTTGACCTGATATGGTTTGGATTGTGAATGTTTGGTCTCCCGATGCATCCTCTTCTACGCTGAAGACTATTTCAACCTTATCACTCTCTCCTGGACCTAATGTTAAGGCAGTATCTGAGATAGACACTAAACTAGCCCATGATTGATAGTTTGCTAAATCAACAACGAATAAGGCTTCTTCTGCTCCAAGGTTTGTTATCTGTGCTATGACTGTGAAATCCTCTCCGGGCATAGCATCTGAACTCTGCGTTACGCTGATTAACGCATTACCTTTGTCTCCACCATCCGAATCTCCTGTGTATCCAGCACATGAAATAACATCAAAGTAAACATTCCATCTATCTTGGGATCTTGTTTCGTAAATTCCGTTGTTATATTCATATTCTGTATAGAACTGAAGTGAATATCTATCTGGCTTTATGTTGGTTGGAAGCTCGAATGAAAACTGGAAGTTTTCATCTTCTCCTTCATCAAAATCATTCGTGATTTCAAACTCTTCGTCAATTCCAAGTTGCTCATTTTGCAAGATTATTCTAACTCTTTCTTGTATTTCATCTCCAATGTTAAATACTGTGAAATCTCCAGAAAGGACTTCTCCACAAATCAAGTCTGTGTTGTCCAGCATTATATCGTCAACAATTATGAATCTTTCCACATCCCCTTCAAATCTTACATCGATTCCTCCTGATTCTTCTTCTTCAACACATAGTTCATCTTCGTCCCCATCATCATATGCTTTAACAACAAGCCTGTAGTCTCCTGCATCAAAATCTGGTGGAACTCTGAATTTGAATGTTGCGGTTTCAGTATCATCTTCATTTATTCTTCCTAGGTCTATCTTCTCATCTCCGCTTTCAAAATCTAAATCGTCAGCGACATTCTTTCCGTCAGGGTCGAAAAATCCAAGCTCGACAACTATATCTCTCAAATCATCATTATCCATTAGGTTGTCAACATCAATTTCTACTTCGATTTCGTCTCCAAGAACCCAAACATCATCTTCGCTATCGTCTGAATCTCCTCTGTTGGAAATGTCATCAATTGTGACGCTCATGTTGCTTGTTCCAATTATTCCTGCATCACAGAATGAACCCGTTACAGCCATAACGATTGTGTCCTTAGTATTATCTTCTGCCTTTGCCTCTATTGTTACAGATTTACCGCCGAATCCTACATTCACTCCTAAATCTATAGGGGTTACTGTAATCGGTTTAGATTGTCCAGCAGTCAATGCGAACTCATCATCTGAGAATTCTACTTCGAAATCACCTGAAAGTCTTGTTAATTGAACGTTTGTGAAGTCTACGTTTCCTAGGTTCTCAACTTCAATAACACCATCTTGATTTTCTGTTATCTCGGTGATAAGTGTTATTTCAAGGTCTGGCTCGTTTGTAATTTCGATTTCAGATAATTCTAATGAAACTGTTCTGTTTCCATCTTCATTTGTACTTAGATAGATTGTTAGTGCAATGTTTCCATTCTTGTGCTCTGGAAACGTGAATGTTGTTGTAATTTCCTCATCATCTGAAGGGAGAATACTTTCAAGTGTTGGTTCGTCCCATGTCATTCCAGGTAATGTGGATTCAAACTCCCAAACTAGTCCTGTTCTTTCCAGGCAGTTTCCTCCACCATTAGCTATTTTGAATGTAACATCGAAATCACCTTGATTGTGAGAAACTGATTCTGGAACCGAAACCTCTTCCAATGTTATACATTGAGCATTAACAGCTCCTGAAAAAACTACTGCGAATGTTAGTAAAGTCAAAACGCTTAACACGAACTTTATGCTCTTCATGATGTAACTCTGGAATTACAATGGTATTTAAACTTTTCTATTTTTGAAAACATATATATTTTACTTAAAAAAGAAGTTAGATAGGTTTATATAAATAATAGGACTGGTGTTGTTATGGCCATAAGAGCAAAAGAAAATTTGGTTGGTGCATGGGCTTTTTTGATAGGAGTTGTTCTAGCGATAGGTGCGGGAATATTAAGTTTTGGAAGCCTTCATCCAATAATTCTTGGTATTTTAATTATATTAGGATTGGTTGTGGGGATTAGTTTTATTAGTGTTTCCGATAAGGATGTCAACGCGTTTCTTATGGCTGCAGTTTCATTGGTGATTGTTAGTTTTGCAGGCATAAGTGGGCTGGGTTCTATTGAATTTGGAGTGATTCCTATAGGAAGATATGTTAGTTCGACATTGGGTGCTTTGTTAGTTATGCTTGTTCCAGCAACAATAATTGTATCAATTAAGAGTATGTTTTCAATAGCTCAAAGATAATCAGTAGAAACTCATATCGTCTTTTTTAGCGTGTTTTACAGGAGCCTTGTGTATCTCAGCGAAGTTTGGTGTAGCAATTATGGTGTGTTCACCAAATCCTGCAATTGAACCTTCCAATGCTTCGACTGTTTTCTTAATCTTGGAAACTGCCCTCTTGAGTTCTATAACATCTTTTGTCTTCATTGGTTTAATATCAACAATTGCAATTGTGTAGCCCTCTCTGAGAGCGTTAAGGATTTCATTAACATCATCAAATTGTTTTAATGTAAAGGGTTTTACAAGAATTTTACTCTTACTATCTGTTTGTTGGTCGAGATCAATTTCGATATAATCTTCTTCACCCCTGTCCTTCCCCATTAATTTTCTGAAATCAAATGCCATGATGTAAATGGGATAGGGCAGTATATAAATATTATCGTATTTCTGTATATCGGTTAACGATTATTTCTTGTCCTTTTCTATCTCTTTCCTGATTTTTTCAGCGTTGGAAGAAACCAGAGATTCTTGTTTTTCTATGGATGAAATTCTCATTTCTAATAGCTTCTTCTTTTCCTCTAATTCCTTAACTGTTTTCTCTTTATCGGCTTTAATCATTATAGTTCCAGTCATTTTGTATATGTCAGATGAGGAGTTCTTTATTTCGTTCAAGGCATTTTCTGCCTCATTTAACTCCATTTGAAACGCCTGTCTTTGCATAGAAAAGTTTTGCAAGTTTCTTTCTAAAACTTGGAGCTCTTGAATTTTTTCTTGGTCCATTTTAGATTGCTTTAATCTTCACCACATGTTTTCTTGGTTTGAAAAAAATCTTAGAATTACAGTTAGGGCATAAAAATCTCTTTTCTAGAATCTTGCTTGTGATTGTTTTTCCACAATGGAAGCATTTGTACTGTGCCATGTTTTATCTGGGAATTTAGGGTTTTTAAATCTATTTCTTCAAACTATATGCGGGGCCTGCGAATTTCTTTCCACACTTCTTACAGTGCCAGATTCCTGAAGCTACCCTCTTTACGCCGGGTTTCTTGCAATAAGGACAGGTTTGCTTTTTCCTTTGAGCATCTTCGATTACATTGAGTCTTTTTCTGACTCTTGTTCCATATCCTGTGCCAAATCGGCCTGCGTGTCTTGCTTTTTTTGTTTTTACCATGTTAAATGGGGATGCCCGGATTTGAACCGGGGTCGCCGGCTCCCAAAGCCGGAAGCTTACCAGGCTGGCCCACATCCCCGTGCAGATTTTAAATTTTATAGGTTTTTAAGCCTATTTCTTTTTCTTTTCCGCGGGTTTTTCCTCTGCTTTCTTTGCAGAGCTTTCAGGGGTTGTAGTAGTCGCAGTCTTTTCAGCTTCCTCAGCAGCCTTAGCTTCTTCAGCGGCCTTCTTCTCTTTCTCTTGCTTCGATTTAATCTCGGCGAACTGAGATTCCAAAGATTTCCTTTTCTCTTCGGAGGGTTGAGTCTTTTCTTCCTTAATCTCGGCGTCATATTTTCCAGAATTGATGTCTTGAATAATCTCAACAGGATCTTTGCCGTCTACTAATACTCCAAGAGATTTACATGAACCGACACATAACTTTAGGGCAGCTTTCAAATCTTTTGCTAGCATTCCAGGCATTTTCGTTTTTGCTACTCCAATCAATTGTTCGACAGATATAATTCCTGCAAAAATCTTTCCGGCTTCTCCTGATGCTTTTTCCAATTTCAGTTCTTTTTTAATCAATTCAGATACTGGGGGAGATGAAACTTTTATTGTGAAATCTTTCGTCTTTGGATTTACATTCAATTCTACAGGAACTTTAACGCCCTTGAAAGATGCTGTTGCTTCGTTAACATCTTGGATTACCTTTCCAATGTTGATTCCCATTGGCCCCAACTGCTGAGCTACTGCTGGACCGGGCTTCATGTTCCCACCATCGACAATCATCTTAATTTTCGGCATCTTCTTCCTCCTCATCTTTTTCACGCCTTATAACTCTTATGTTGTCCATCTTGACTGTTACAGGGATAGGAACTGCTGCTCCAAGAAGGGAGACAACAACTTCTCCTTTCTTTTTGTCGATTCTTGTGACCTTTCCTTTCTCGTTCTTGAATGTGTCTGCAATCATTTCAACGATATCTCCTGCTTCTATGTTGAAGTCTTCTACTTCTGGCTGAAGCATGTTTTTGATTTCTTCATAAGAAATATTTTTTGATAGTATGCCTTTAACTTCTCTGATGTTATATGCGGCTTCTTCAACGGAATCTCTGTCTTCTGCTTCGATAATTATGTATCCTCTCAATCCATGAGGTTTAACTGCTGAATAGACTTGGATGCCTTTTTTCTTCACTCTATCGGCTATCATTTCTAATGCTCTTTCTTCTTTGTTTGTCGTGACTTTTACAATAAAAATCATTTTTATGTTCCACTACTTCTTAATCTAATAGAAGTAGATATTCAAAAAGGTTTTGATTGGTATTTAAAGGTTTCTAGAAAAAACTCATTATCGTGGCTACGATAAATCCTGCAGCTCCAATTATTAAGATGCCTAAGGCTGAAACTTTGGTTATTACCTTGAACTCCTCAGAGCTTGGCTTTTTAAGAATTTTCCAAACCCTTCTGGATTGAAGCAGGAATGATTTTACCTTTCCCATTATGTTATTAGATAGATGGAGGGTTTAAAAATTATTCGTCAAAGAAATCTATCCCTAACTCTTCCTCTAATTGGTCATGAGGGGTTTTAGATGAAGCAATTCCGGAACCAAGAATTTGAGATGAGTTGACTCCGGTTACTATTAATAAGACTTTAATGGATTTTTCCATGTCTGCTGATATTTGCGCTCCCGAAATGATTTTTGCATCTGGAGAAACTTTGTTTCCAATAGTTTCCATTATTAACTTATATTCTTCCAGAGACATATCATTTCCTCCGATAACGTTTACTAAAGCTCCTTGTGCATTCTTTATATTGACATCTAACAATGGATTATTGATTGCTCTTTCAACTGCGTCTATTGCTCTTGTCTGAGAAGAATCAGACTCTCCGATTCCTATTAAGGAAACTCCTCCTTTTGACATTACAGCTTTAACGTCTGCAAAATCTAAGTTTACTAATCCAGAGGTGGTGATTAATTCTGCAATACCTTTAACGGAATTTGTAAGGATTTCATCTGCTACTTTAAATGCTGTATGTAATGGCAGTTCGGGAGCTATTTCTAATAACTTATCGTTAGGAATTACGATTAAAGTATCTGTTATCGATTCTAGCCTTTCCAAACCATATTGGGCGTTTTCTATTCTCTTTTGCCCTTCAACTGTAAATGGGAGTGTGACAATTCCAATAACTAGTGCTCCTGATTTCTTGGCTATTTCTGCTACGACAGGGGCTGCCCCTGTTCCTGTTCCCCCACCTAGACCACATGTGATGAAAACCATGTCAGAATTTTGGAATTTTTTCTTAATATCAGATTCGGACTCCCTGGCTGCTTCTTCTCCGATTTTCGGATTGCTTCCAGCCCCTAAACCATTTGTTAATTCCCTACCGATTAGGATTTTATGGTCTACTGTTGTATATAATAGGTCTTGAGCATCCGTGTTTAAGGCGATGACTTCGCATCCTTTAACACCTACCTCCTTCATCCTGGAAACAGAATTGCCTCCTCCCCCCCCACACCCAACTACCTTAATCCTGGCTGACTGCTTTTTCAACAAAGACTCAAGTTCTTGGTCAATGGAGGAATGTTCTTCTTTTTCAAACGTAATATCCTGCATATTTATCATAATCGAGAGAGATTTATAAGGATTGTTATACTATTACTTAGATTCTCTATTTTCCTTTAGTTCCTTAAAATCCAAATCCAGGCCAATCATTTCCTTGAATTTTTCCTTATATAAATCAATGAGCTTTTCCGCGGGTTTTGGTGCTTCTACCATAACCTTATCATTGGAAATTTCAAACTTCGGAATTGTCCTAAAGAAGTTTTGGAAGAATGATTCTGCCTGTTCTTTCTTGTCTTGGACAATTCTTGTGATTGTAAATTTATACTCCAGATCTTTTCCGGCTAATGGGTTGTTGAAGTCTGTGATGACTCTTGCTCCCGAAACTGTGATAACTTTTACAATCTGATTGTCAAGGTAGAATGCCTCCCCTGGGCGAGGATTGATATTTTTCTCCCTGAATACAGATAAAGGGATTGTTTTTACTAATTCTCTTTTTCTGGGTCCAAATCCTTCTTTGTATGGGACATTAACTTTGTATTCCTGGCCTATTTCCTTGTCTTCCAATACTTTATCTAATCCAGGTATTACCATTTGCTCTCCTATAACCACAATTGTCTTTTGAGGTTCTGCTTTGGGATCCAGAGCTTTTAAATCTTCAGGGATGTTTGAATCGAATATCCGGTCTTGGGTTTTTCCTGTATAAAGGAGTTCTACGAAGTCGCCTTTTTTTGTTTTCATTTTAAAACCCTAAGTAAAATTCATTTAATTGAGAATCAATCTGGTCTATCTGGGTTGGTGTTGCAAAGTATATAGATACATACCCCTGGGAGCGAATTCCCCCAGAGTAATTTTCTTCATTTTTTTTAGAAATTAGAGAATTTTTGGAAAAGTATGCGTTAGCCATGGTAAAATTGGTTTCGGTTTTCCAAACATATAGGCTGTGAATTATCCTTGTGTCTTTTGTCCTAGAATCAAGTTCTTGTATTTTATTGAATCCTATGGTGCTCATTCTTCTATCGACCTCTTCTACTAATCTATTTATATCTCCAACTCCACCCATAGTTCCTAAATATCTTTCTGATACATCTGGCTTAGTTTCCATAATTGTTTTTGATTAGGAAGTTTTATAAAGATTTTCAATTTTTACGGAATATGGTGTTAAAACTAATCGATGCGACTCAAGCCAAATCTGGAACTAGTATTTTAATTGATGGGGATGCCTACACTGTTCGAAGCAATGATATTAGCAAGACAGGAAAGCACGGACACGCCAAATGTAGGATTGAGGCTGTTGGAATTATTAATGGCAAGAAAAAGGTTATGGCTGTCCCGGGACATGAAAGATTTGAAGTTCCGATGATTGAGAAAAGGAAAGGACAGATATTGAGTGTTTCTGGAGATAAGGCAAGTGTCATGGATCTTGAAAGCTATGAGACTATAGACCTTGCATATGAAGAAGAATTGAAGGGAAAATTGGCAGCAGAAAAGCAAGTAGAGTATTGGGATGTTGAAGGTGAGAAGATAATTAAGCGAGTTCTATAAATACATTTAAAAATGCATTTTTGTACAAATAGAGATGGCAACTAAGATACCAACCGCACAAAATAGGATGTTTAAGAACGTGTTTGTGTGTAAGAATTGTGGACAAAAAATTAGAACTGATTCAGTCAGAGTCATAGCTCAAAAAGTCAAATGTAGGCGATGTGACAAAAAAGTTTTCAGACCTAAGAAAACAAAGAAAAAATAAATAAAGTGAAAAAGAGATGGTAAGTTTTATTGTATATGATTTAGGATTCATGATACTATTTGGTATTGTGGTTTTCTTTTTACTTCATAAATACAGGCAAAACTTGAAAAGACAGGGATGGATTTTTTTATACCATAGCAAATTTGGATTAAAGTTCATTGACTGGACTGCTAAAAAGTTTGAAAAAATTTTGAAGCCTTTACAATATCTTGTCATCACATCTGGATATATCCTAATGGCTATAATTATCTGGATGATTGGTTTGTCCGCATGGAAGTATATAACTTCTGAAATTCCTGAGCAATTGCAGAACGTTCCTCCTGTAGCTCCGTTGATTCCTTACTTTCCAAAACTATTTGGCTTGGAATCATTTTTCCCTCCATTGTATTTCACATACTTTTTAGTTGCCCTTGCGATTGTTGCAGTATCTCATGAATTTGCACATGGAATTTTCGCAAGATTAAACAAGATAAAAGTTAAGACAACCGGATTAGCATTCTTTGGACCGTTCTTTGGTGCTTTTGTTGAGCCTGATGAAAAACAGATGTATAGACAAAAAAAGTTTCCACAACTTTCTATTTTAGCTGCAGGAACGTTTGCTAATGTTGTTATGACTATTTTGTTTCTGGGAATAATGGCACTATTCTTTTCGTTAAGTTTCCAACCGGCTGGAGTTTACTTCAATGCTTATCCACAATCAGTTGTTAATGTGGGCCAAATTGATTCTATTAATGGTAATTTCATAGACGATTTTGAAGATGTTGAAGAATATTTAGTTGAGGAAGATTTCAATGTGATTGCCGTTGGGGAAAATATGTTTTTAGTTCCAGATAATGTTTTAATACAGGCTGATGAATTAGGGGTAGAACAGATAATTGCATTTGATGATGCGCCTGCTGTTAGAGCCAAATTAACAGGACCTATCTTAGAAATAGACAATGTTAAAGTAACAAGCCAACCGGAGCTTTCAAATACATTATTAAGTCATGAGCCTGGTGATACAATTTTGATAAAGACATTGGATGAAAATGAAGGAATTGATATTCAAGAAATAACTCTTGGAGAAAGAGATGGGAAAGCATATTTAGGAATTGGGTTTATTCTTCCGGAACAAAAAGGATTTATGGGTTTTGTTAATAGGGTGATTCAGAGTATTAAGAACCCATTAACCTATTACGAGCCCTCATGGGATGGAGATTTCGTGCAGTTCTTGTATGATTTGTTGTGGTGGATAGTTGTGATTAACATTCTTGTTGCATTATTCAATATGCTTCCTGTTTCAATTTTGGATGGTGGTAGATTCTTCTATCTGACAATATGGGGAATTACAGGAAAAGAATCATGGGGAAAGAAAGCGTATAAATGGGCGACATGGTTGATATTGCTTCTTTTGGTATTGATGATGATTAGATGGGTTTTTGTTTTTGCTAGTTAACCTTTTAAGACTTCTTCGATTCTGTTTGCAAAAATTTGTACATATTGTCTGCTTGGGGGCCACGGTCAAATAGAAATCTTACATTTGTATCAAACTTGGCGGCTAAAAGCATCATTCCATGCTTTTCCCATTTGTATATTTCTCATCAAATTCTCCGTTTATTTCTCTTGTAACATTTACTGGATTATCATATTCTCTTAGAATTTTTACAATGGTTGCACAAGGTCTGACATATAGTCCTTTTTTTCACTACAGTTGACCTTATCTCATAAAATTCAGGATGTTTTATCATCTCAACTATTTAGATGTATTAGTTAATGAATTCAACGCCGTTCTTGGTGAAAACAACAAACCTTATTCCTACTGGCAACATTAACAAGGATGATATTAAAGCCATGTGTTCTTTTCCGTTTCCTGAAGCGATAGATAATGCAACTTCCAGCCCGGAAAGTTTTTCCTTAACCTTCTTTGAGATTTCTTCTCTTAGTTCAATTAGTTTTTTTGAGGAATCCACTTGAATTACCTCTCCGTTTTCCGGTTTGGGAAAATCCTTGGAATCTTTTGTTTTTACTAATACAATTTTTTCCCATTCGCCTCTGCTTATTAATCCAGTTATCTGGCCGTATGTTTCTGCATCGGAGCCGAGAAATGCTACTAGTTCCATTTTTAGGTTTGGAAGATTAGGTTTATAATCATTTAGATAATATATTATTAGAATATGTGTGGATTAGATAAAGAAGTAGTTTAGGATAATAAGAGATAATTTTATAATCACTAGCATCCATATTTGGGCATGGTGAAAGATTTACCGTTAAATGAGATAACATTAAGGAAGTACGAAAGGCCGTATGATTCTGGGAAAAGAGAGCTGATAAAGAAGGTTTGTCTTAGTCTTGGTTTGTTACAGCCGGGAGATAGCAGAGATGTTGTTGTTGATATATTGATGGCCTTGGATTCTGCGAGAGTTGAAAGGAAAGAGCTTACATCATTTGAGATGATTGATAGGGTTAAGGCAATTAGAAATGAACATTCCTTGGAAGAAAAGGGATTAGCAGAGAGTAACATTAGAAGACAATTAAAGAGACTCAGAGATTTAATGATTGTTGACAAGAAGGCTAATTTGTATCGCTTATCAGAGTTCGAACCTCTTTCAGAAATCTTCGAGAGGAGGATTGAAGGATTCCTGATTCCTCAGACAGTTGAAAGGATTAAGGAGTATTTGGAGAAGTTGTAGATGAAACCATATAGGAAAAACTGCGAAGGTTATTTTATGAGGGATAGGAAAGTTTTAGCTAAAGAAAGAGGAAAGTATGTCGAATTTCCGGGTGATGGAGTTGAGGAAGATATAGGGGATGGTTTAATTAGAGAGACTTTAGAAGAAACTGGGTATAAGGTGGGTAATTTAAAGAAGCTAGGAGTTTTGCATTTTTAACTGGAGCGGTAGTTAGATAGTAACTGAAAAGCAGAAGGGAAGAGCCAAGAAATATAGGGGAGAGGAGATGCATTTCTTTACCGGAGATGTTGGGGAATCCGGAATTGGAGCATAGGCTAAATATGAAATTAGCTTGTAGACCCATACCTATTGACTTCTGATGAAGATGTTATGGTTGTAGAAAATGCAGGTGACATCACTGTGACAAGAATCCATGGCGAAGACTTTAGATGCCCAGTCTTGCCTTAAATGTGTTAATTTTTTTCTTTTGTCTTTTGTTTTTTGAGAAAGGTTTAAATACCGTCTATTTCTGGCTCAGATAGGTTTGAGTTGAAGATTAGCATACTTTTTCTTTAATCGATTGAATATGGCATTTAACAGAAGATTTCGGAGCCCTTCGAGGGTTAGTAAGATTCAATGTTCTTGCAAAGGAGAAGCAAAACTTTCTTCTAGAAAGAACTATCCTTATGGGAAAAATTCAAGCAGTGTGACTACATGGTTTTATAAATGTAAATCATGTAAGAAAGTTACCTTTTTAGATAATTAAAAAGGAGGTATAAAATGAAACAACAAAGAGATAATAAGAAAGGATTTTCTGGTAATCGGGGCGGTTCTAGGGGCGGAAGGCCTGGTTATAACAAGAACAGGGGCGGATTTGGTGGAGGAAGTAGAAGCGGATTTGGTGGAGGAAGTAGAAGCGGATTTGGTGGAGGCAGAAGGGAGCAGAGAGAAATGCATAAAGCAATATGTTCTCAATGCAAGAAGGAATGTGAGGTTCCGTTCAAACCAACGCAGGGCAAACCCGTTTACTGTAGAGAATGTTTTCAGAACAGGAATTAAGAGGGTTTAAATTAACTGCCTAGTTAATTGCAGTATGAAGAACTCTTTGATATTTGCTATCCTTGGCGTGTTGTTTATTTTAATTTCAGTAATCTTATTTATTTATATTAATTGAAACAATTTCCAGTCCGAATTGCGTTCCTCATTGTGATTATCTAAAACACTCTGGCACTTTTAGTCCTTCTTTTGTCTGTGAGATGATTTGTCAATTGAATCCAGATGGTGAAGATTATGTTATCCATAGTCCTGTTTATGTTCTTTTTGTTTGGCTTGGAATTATTAATATTGTGATTGCAATCATGTTGTTTATTTTTGAAACAAGAAAAGTAAAATCAGAATTATAAAGGTCTTATTGAAAAAATAACCTAAGAAAAATTATTAAAATTATGAATGCAACCAATGTGACCCCTATTGCTATATATCCAGCCTTTTTTCCTTTTGCTGATTACAGCGATTAGCACACTAAGAAGAAATGAAGTTAGGCTTTCGGATAATCCAGGAATTAAGTCAGGAAGATAAAAGGGCGAGAAGAAAGCCAGAACTATAATGGCTAATCCAATGTAGTATAGGTATTTTTTCATGAACTTGTTAGATTAAGTTGATATTTAATTTTTTTAGAGGGAGAAAGATTAAACAGCGAGTCTAATTTCTAGTTCAAATTCTCCGAAGTTTGGAGGTCTGGCAAAATATTCATCTAAGCTTTCAGTGGATATTCTGTAATCATCTTCTTTTCCTAGCCCCCTCATAGTTGCTCCACAGAAAGATGCCTGTCCTGGAACGATGTCTGCAAGTCTTTTTTCTTCTCTCGGAACAAAGAGGCCATTTCTAAAGATGGGGGGTCTGTTTCTGGATTTGCTCTCCAGTTATCTTTTACTCCACTATAACCTATAAAGTCAACTGTTTTCAGCCCTTTTGACATTCCCATATCAGTATTGAGCCACATCGCGGCTAAGAGATATTCGAATTAGTTGTCTTTGAAGCTGTGCCCCATAAATAAAGATAAATAGTTAAAGGCTGTTTGAACATTTCTATCATAACCTTCTTGAAAACCATTTCTAAATACATAAGCTCTGACTGGTGTGCCAAATTCTTCAGGCACATTTATTCTTGCTATGAATGTTGATTCCATTGCCATGTAAAATCCAGAGACGGCGAATTTTTAAGGTTGATAGTTTCTCGGAACATTTAAATAAATAATTCCCTCTCTTAAGGAATGGTATCAGAGGTGATGGCACAGTTAGTGATTCCCGGTGTTCTTGGGGGTCTGGGCGGATTAACGAGAGGAATCGTGGGTTTATTGAAAGCTTTATCATTAAGGAGAAAAATTTTATGGTTTTATTATGTGGTTACTGTAATTGTTGCTATGATTATTGGGGTTTTTGTTGGGTTGATATTTAATTTTGATTGGCGTCTTTCATTGTTGGCTGGTTATGCTGGGACGGATATTATAGAAGGCATTTACAAGTCATTTAAAGTTCAGAAGGTGTATGTGAAGAGGGGACGATGAAAGAAGTGAAGAAAATGGAAAATAAAAAATCGGGGAAAAAAGCGTTGGACTTTTAAGGGTGTATTAAGAGCAATAGCCGTTGCAGTTGTTGCCGTTATCGTAATTCTTTTCATAATTAATCTTCCGGTAGGTATGGCTATGCCAGAGTATTAATAATGAGAATTTCAATTTATGTGGATGAAAAGATGATGAGGGCTTTGAAGAAAAGAGCTAAAGATAATTTGCTTTCTGTAAGAGAGATGGTTGAGGATATTGTTAGGAAAAGCATGGTTAGTTATATGAAAAGATGGAGGCGGAGAAGAATAAAAGTGGATGATATATTGGTGCAAGCTTTTTCTAGGGATGGGCGGGGGAAGAAAAGGAAGAGATAGTGAGTTCTGATGAGGAAGATTTAAATACCCTCTATCTAAGTATTAATTATCGCTAACTACATCTTCCAGCGATACTATCTAGGCGTTGGAAGCATTATGTAGGAGATACAAGATGGAAAAACTGAAACTGGATAAAGCACTTGAGGAATTGCGGAAAAGCAAGGAAAGGAAGTTTGATCAGACAATTGATTTAATTGTGAATCTTAGAGGTGTTGATATTAGAAAGACAAACGTTAGTCTTGTAATAGATGTTCCACATAAAGTTAGGGATAAGAAGGTTTGTGGGTTTTTAATGGGCAAGAATGATTTGGTTAAGACGATTACTAAGCCGGAGTTTAAGAAATATGCCGATAAAGCAGCTTTAAGACATTTAGTTGAGGAATATGATTTTTTCATTGCGCATGCTAGTTTAATGCCTGCTGTTGCTACAACATTTGGTAAGGCGTTGGGACCTGCTGGGAAAATGCCTTCGCCTCAGCTAGGAATTATTACCAAAGAAGATGCTGATGCAATTAAACCATTATTGGAGAAGATATCTAAGAGCGTTAAGATAAGAGCGAAGGAAGCGAGTTTGAAGATTCCTGTTGGGAAAGCGAGTATGAAAGATGAAGATATTATTGATAATATTAAAGTTATTTACAAAGCGATTGAGAATGCTCTGCCTACAAAGAAAGAGAATGTGAAGAATGTTCTTGTGAAAATGACAATGAGTAAACCTGTGGGGGTAGAACTATGAGCAAGGAGAAATATGTTAGAGTTAAGAAGATTCCTGAAGAGAAAACCCAGTTAGTCAGTGAGCTAGCGGAGAAGATGAAAGGGAAGAAAACTGTTTTGATTGCCAGTATGAAGGGATTGCCTGCAAGCCATTTTAATCAGATTAAGAAGAATTTTAGAGGGAAGGCGGATGTTAAGATGGCTAAGAAGAGCATTGTTTTTAGGGCGATTGATAAGACCGAGAAAGGTGCTTTGCATGATTTGAAGAAAATTATTGGAGCTGATTTTGTTTTATTCTTTTCGGATTTGGATGCATTTGAATTATCTGGAATGTTATCAGATAGCCAGAGTCCTGCTAGGGCAAAAGCAGGAGATATTGCTCCGTATGACTTGGAAATCGAAGCTGGTATGACTGACTTATTGCCAGGACCTGCAATTTCTGAACTTGGAAGTGTTGGATTAAAAGTTAAAGTTACTGATGGAAAACTGGAAATCATTAAAGGAGCCATTATTGTTAAGGAAGGCGAGGTTATTAATGAAAATGTTGCAGGTGTTTTAGGAAAGTTAGACATTGAGCCTATGAAAGTTGGTTTCTTACCTGTGGCCGCATATGATGCTGAATCTGATCAGGTTTACATGGATGTTAAGATTGACAAAGCGGGAGTCCTAGAAGAGTTGAAGAGTTTGATAAAAAAGGCATTAGGGTTTGCTGTTAACCAGGATTATGTTTGTGCTGAAACAATTGGATACTTTATTTCAAAGGCTGGAAGAGAAGAGAAGGCATTGGAGAAATTAGTGGGCCAGGATAAAGAGGAAGTTAAAGAAGAAGCTAATAATGAGGTTAATAGTGGGGAGAAGCCTGCGGAGGAAGTTAAAGAGGAAGTTAAAGAAGAAACTGAAAGTAATGCTGATAAACAGGAGGAGAAAGATGGGGAGAACTGAAAATTTAGCTAGGAATAATAGAGTATATAAAATAGTTTATGGACATCATGGTGATTTATTAATGGTCAGGGACTCATTTGCTCAAGCTATGCAGGGCAAGATGCCTGCAGAGATGTTTGAATTGACAATGGGCCAGATTGGAGCAGACATTTTGGTTGTTAGGAATGGCTTGAATAATATTGCCACCATGGGAAGAGATATTGCTATGTATGATACAGATGAAAGGGGGAACGAGTAATGGAATATATATACGGAGCTTTGCTTTTGCACAAACTTGGTCAGCCGGTGAATGAAGATAATTTGAAGAAAGTTATTTCTGCGACTGGAGCTGAAGTTGACGACACAAAGATAAAGACGCTGATTGCTTCATTGCAGGGGGTTGATATTGCTGCTGAGTTAGAGAATGCAAGCATGGCTGTTGCTGCACCTACAACTTCTGGAGGCGGAGCTGAAGAAGCAAAAGCAGAAGAGAAGAAAGACGAAGAAGAAAAGAAGCCGGAAGAAGCGGCTGCTGGACTAGCTTCACTGTTTGGTTAAATTTTTATTTTAGTGGAGTTAGTAGTATTGTTCTATTTAGAAATAATAGGGAATAAGGTTTAAAAGGAATATTTTGATGATAATATCGTGCCGCTGTTGGGCAATGGTCGCCCGCTGGTCTTGAGAACCAGTTTCCTCTGGATGTCCCGGTTCGACTCCGGGCAGCGGCGTATGAAAACATTATTGGTTGATGGGATGTATTGTATTTATAATGAAGATTTTAATGTTAATTCTGAGTTATTGGAGATCAAAAAGTTCTTATGTTTTACCCAACACTAAAGTGTGGGGTTTGTTTGAACTTTTGGATGCTCAGGCAACCTTGACATAATCAAGAGATTTGATGTTAAAAAGATATTAGTGGTTAATGGGTTTAGAGAAAAGGGAAGGAAGGCTGTTGGCTGGGGATTTGAAGCATTTTCCCTGGAAGAAGAAGGAATAAAGAAAACGGATGAGGAATGTTGGAGAGTTTGAACCCTGAGATAGATTTGTTGATGATAATGAGGAATTGACTGGGAACGCTCAAAAGTATATGGATAGAATTCAGGAATTAACAGGAAAGGAATTTGTGTTGCATGGGACATGTCCAAGGAATACTGATGTTGTAGAAGTTAGGGATGTTATTAGAGGGGCAGCTTAATCAAACAACTTTTTCCAGAAAGATTTCTTTTCTTCCGGTTCTATTCTTTCATATGTTATTTTAGGTTTTGTTTTTAGGACTGGTGCTTTCCTAATCATCTCTTTTTCGACTTTTTCAAATGCCTTTTCTATAGAACGGATTGAATGGCCTTGATTGATTAGTGCCTGCCTTAAAGTTTCTTTTTGATACCCTTTTTTCAGATTCTTTTTAATATAAATTTGCAGTTGATATGTGTAGTCTGCCTGATTTACCATAAAAATACCTAGATAAGAGATATTTAAAGATATATTTACTTTATTTCAATTGCTTCTGAAGATTTGAAGAACCTAATTGCCTGGTTCAATTTGTCTTTGGATTCGGCGTGGATTTCTATTAATATCTGACCTTTCTTTATTTTTTGACCTTTGTGGACGTGTAAAAATAAACCTGCTGCCTTGTTTACTGGTGAACCTGCCAACCTGGCAAGATGATTAATTTCTTGATTGCGAATTTTTCTTACATTTCCAGAAGACTTGGATTCTATTCTTTTAACGAATTTAGCTCTTTTTAGATTCTTTAATGAACCATTTTGCGCCTTAATTATTTGTTCGAATTTTTTCAATGCCTTTCCAGAGTCAAGAATTTCCCTTGCTAATTTTTGGCCTTTTCCTTTTTTAGTTTTCCCAATCATTTCTAAGATTATTGCTGCAAGTTTTATTGCCTTGTCTTCCAAATCTTTTGGAGGGTTGTTTCTACTTAGGACTCTTAAGAGGTCTTTTATTTCTAATAATGGGCCAACTCCATTTCCAATTGGTTGACTTCCGTCAGTTAAAACAGTCTCTAGTTTTAACTTGAAGTGTTTAGCAATATTCTTAAACTTTTTCTTTAGTTTTTTTGCACCTTTTTTGGAAACTTTTGCTCCTTCTCCGTAAGGGATGTCGATAAGAACATATTTACTTCCTGCAGCTAATTTTTTAGCAAGTATTGATGCAATTAGTTGCGATTCGGGATCAAGGTGAATTATTTTTTCAACCTGGATTAATTTATCATCGGCTGGTGCTAAACCAAGTGATCCTCCCCAAGCCAAGCAAGCATTGGTTTTATTCACTATCCTTTTTAATTTTGCAATTGGAAAATCAATGTCTGCTACAGATTCAATAACGTCTGCTGTTCCTGCTGCCGTTGTGATTGCACGAGAAGAAGTTTTTGGCATCTTTATGCCTGCGGAAGCACAAATGGAAACAACTAGTGGTGTTGTTCTATTGCCCGGCACTCCTCCGATTGAATGCTTATCTGCTATTTTGGATGAACGCCAATTTATAATGTTTCCATTTTTATAAATTGATTCGGTTAGATATGCTGTTTCCTTTTCAGTCATTCCGCAATGATAGACTCCTGAAATAAAGAATGCAATTTCTGCTTCAGTTAATTTATCATCCACAATATCTTTTATTATTAAGTCAATTTCTTTTTTTGTATATTCCTTACAGAAAGCCTTTTTCCGCAATAAAAGTGAACTTTTCGGAACTGGTACAATTTCTAGTTCTACTCTATCGCCTGACTTAACTTTTAATTCTGAAATTATTAAATGGGATGCTCCTAGCTCTCCTGGATTAAAATAGCTCTCCGCAACGTCGACAATCCCTATCGATTTTCTTTTGTTGATTGAAACTTCTACTCTATCGCCTATGTTGATATTAAGTTTGACTGCATCAGCCTTGTTCATGTACACTATAGGTTTCCCTGCTCCAATCTTGAAAGATTTTATTTTAAACTTCACTTCTAATTCCCTTTTATAAACATCTTCGACAGTTCCTTGTTTTTGTAAGCTGTCAAAAATATGATTAAGTATGCAAGAATTAATGGACCAATTATAAGACCCATCAATCCAAATACAAATAGCCCACCTATCATCCCAATTAAAGCAATTACAGGAGAAATGCTGGATTGTTTAGAAACTATATATGGCCTAAGCAGGTTGTCTAAGGATGAAACTATTAATGCCCCATAAAGAATTAACAATCCCCCTGCTATTGGGTTTCCTGTTGTGAATAAATAAAGGGCTGTAGGCAGATAAACAAGCCAGGGTCCAAAGAGTGGAAAAATAGCGGTAAATACTGCGATTACTGTTAATAGAAATGCCTTGGGAACTCCGAATACAAATAATCCGATTCCTGTTGCGATGCCTTGAATTACTCCAATGATTATATATCCGTACACTATGGAATTTGTGATTCCCTTAAACTCCTTGACAAATATTTTTTCTTGTTGCTTGTTTAATGGAGATAGTTCTGAAACGTATTCCCCTAATTTCTCTTGATCCCTGAGTGCAAAGAAGAATACAAAAACGAAAACAGCACCTTGTAGCAGAAGGTTAGGGAGTCCTTTGAAAAAGTTTACTAGCCAATTTAATGAGCCTGAAACTGCGTTGCTAATGAAATTTGATGTAACTGATGTAACTTCTCTTACAAATCCTTCAGAGGCCGTTGGGAATATTTTTGAGATTAGAGAAGCTATATCTAAACCTTGAAGTAGTGTGAAGAGTCCGAATACTTGACCTATTAATACCCTTAATGTGAACCACCCTAACACGACAATTACCAGTATTATTATTAAGGAGACTAGGAGTGCTGAGATGGTGGGTCTTTTAATTTTATTATTTATTTTTTTATAAAGTGGGTCTGCTATATATGCAAAGACCAATCCTGATAAGATTGCCAAAAAAATTGATTTTATCAAGAAAAAAGCTATTGCTAAAAGAACTACAATTATTGCTACGGCAGTTAGTTTATTGAAGGATTTTCCATCTATCTGCATAATATACTTGAGAAAATTTAGTATATAAACCTGTCTGGAATTGAAAATTTTTATAAAGTCTGAATTCCGATATGATTAATGAATGGGTTTGTAAAGAAGATATTTGACGGGAAAATTGATGATTTAGTACACTTGCAATTTGAGAAGTTTGGCCGGGGGGAGTATAAAGATAGGGCAATGGTATTGGCAAAAAGAGTAGGAAATAGAGTGAATATTAACACAACTGCTGAATATGGTAATGAATTTGTCAGAACGATGGGGGATAAACTGGGAAATGGAAAGACTAAAGTTAGTGGGGTTGTAATCTCGACAAGGGATTTAACAGGTAAATTAAAGTTTGATGATAAAAAGCAATTTATGGGCGTTAAAAAATATATTATCTCTGACGAAATGACTGGAAAGGAAATTCTGGAGTTATGTGATGAATTTCCGAGGGCCTTTCTGGGGCTATCATTTAAGGTTGGGGAAGATGAATTAAAGATAAAGCCAAAGGCTCCGAAATCTGGAAAACCATCTACAAAAGGAGGGAATAAGCTAAAAGTAGACTTCTGCAAGCTGAAAACAAGTGATGAAAAAATTATCAGGGCTGTTTTATTTGATGTTGACAACTTTAAGAATGTTGAGATTAAGCATACTTTCTTGATTAAGGACATAATACTTCCAGAAGGTGTTGAGGACCCTAATAAGATGAGGGAGATGGCAAAAAGAAAGGGGAAAATAATCAGGGAAAGGAATGTTGATGGAATTGATTTGAAGGAAGAAAAGGATTTTGTTGTCTAATCCATAGATTTATAAATCATTAAAATCAGATTGTTCTGTGTGGAATAACTAAATTTGGTGGAGTTACGCCAAAATTAAGATGATAGTATTGAGAAATGCCTACAACAACAAGACCAAGATTTGGAAGCTTGCAGTATTGGCCTCGTAAAAGGGCCAAAAAGTTTATTCCTAGTGTTAACTGGAGACACATTAAGGCCGATTCTGAAGGTATTTTGGGTTTGATTTCTTATAAAGTAGGGATGGGGACTGCAGTTGTAAAAGATAATACTGACAAATCCTTGACGAAGGGTAAGAGAAAAGCTATTCCCGTGACTGTTCTTGAGGTGCCGAAGATGAAGATTTTCTGCGTAAGATTCTATAAAAACGGACAAGTTGCAAAAGATGTTATCGTTAGTAATGATAAAGAGCTCAAGAAGGTACTGAAAGTTCCAAAAAATGTTAGTGGTGATTTGGATAAAGTTGATGGGTGGGATGACATCAGAATTATAGTTTATTCTGTTCCTGGATTCAAGAAGGTTCCGGATTTAGCAGAATTGGGGATAAATGCAGAGAATAAACTTGCTTTTGTTAAAAGCCTTATTGGGAGGGAAATTTCCCCAGAAGATATTATGAAGTGGAAATTAGTGGACGTTCGTGGATTAACAAAGGGAAAAGGATTGCAAGGGCCTGTAAGAAGGTTTGGGATAACATTGAAGGTTGCAAAATCTGAAAAAGGAAGAAGGAAGCCTGGAAGCTTAGGGCCTTGGAAACCATCAAGAGTTACGTTTAGAGTTCCTATGGCTGGACAATTAGGTATGTTTACAAGAGTACATTATAATAACAAGGTTATTGATTTTGGAAATGTGAAAGAAAAAGATGTGAATAAAAAAGAAGGTTTCAAGAGATATGGTAAAATAAAGGGAAATTATATTATTGTTGCGGGGAGTGTTCAGGGACCTAGCAAGAGGCAGATATTGATTACTCCTGCTATGAGGCCTAATAAGAAACAGAGCAAAAAGGATTATGAGTTATTGGAGGTTAAGTTCTGATGAAAGGTGTACTGTATGATTTGAAAGGAAAGAAGAAAGGCGAGATAGGAATGCCTGAATTATTTAACGGAAGAGTTAGAAAAGATATTGTCGCGAAGTTTTTTGAAGCTGATAAATTCATCCAACCTTATTCTCCTGATAGAAAAGCAGGAAAAAAGCATTCTGCTTCTGGAACTATAAGCCATAAGAGGCATGACTGGAAAGCCCACTATGGAAGGGGAATTTCCAGAGTTCCAAGGAAGAGCATGTGGCGAAGGGGGACTCAATTTTTCTGGGTTGGTGCTGAAATAGCCTCTACTAGAGGTGGAAGAAGAGCCCATCCTCCAAAAGGAATTGGGAAAGAAAAAAAGATTAACAAAAAAGAGATTAAGATTGCGTTTAATTCTGCTTTTGCTGCAACTGCGGATAAAGAGTGGATAGAAAAGAGATATTCTTCATTAGACAAGTTTGACACGAAAGTTCCTGTGATAATTGAGAGTAAACTAGAAAAGGTTAAAACCAAGGATGTGTTAAATGCTTTGAAAGAGATTTTTGGCAAATCATTTAACCTGATTGTCAAAAAAAGAAAGGTAAGGGCAGGAAAAGGCAAGGCAAGAGGGAGAAAATACAAGAGCAACGCAGGATTGTTAATTCTGAAGGGAAAGGATGAAAATTTCAAGTTGAATGGTTTTGATGTAAAGAATGTTAATGATGTGTCTATTTCTGACTTATATCCTTTGGGAAGATTAACTGTTTACACTGAAAAAGCAATTAAAGAATTAGGAGAAACAAAATGATATTGAAACCAGTGACATCGGAAAAAGTTGTTAGAATGATGGACATGGATAATACATTGGTTTTCGAAGTTGAAAGAAAAACAAAAAAGGAAGAGGCAAAGAAAGAAGTTGAAAAAGTTTTCAAGGTTAAAATTGAAAAGATTAGATCTTCTATTAAGAAAAATAAGAAGTTTGTTTATGTTAAACTTAAGAAGGAGAATCCGGCGATTGATGTTGCAACTAAGCTGGGAATGATATAAGAAAATGGGAAAGAGAATAATTCAACAGGCAAGAGGAAAAGGAAGCTTAACTTATAGAGTTAGAAAAAAAGCATTTAGAAGGAAAGTTAAGTATCCATTGCATGAAGGGACCGCAAAAGTTGTTAAGATTTTACATTCAAGCGCACATAGTGCTCCACTGATGAAATTAGAAGTTGTGGGGGAAATGTTTTACAACGTAGCATTTAATGGGGCCTCCGAAGGTATCAAGGTAAGTATTGGAAAAGGAAAAGCAGAACAAGGGAATATTCTTGCCCTTCAAAACATACCTGTCGGGACTAAGATATACAATATTGAAAGAAACCCTGGAGACGGGGGAAAGATGATTAGAGCTGCCGGAAGCAGTGCTGTTGTTTCTAAGAAATATGAACATAACAAAATTGGAATTACGATGCCCAACAGAAAGGAAATAAAGTTAGACAGGGGTTGCAGAGCCACGATTGGCGTGGTTGCTGGAGAAGGAAAGAAGCAAAAACCATTTTTGAAGGCAGGAAGAAAATATTATAAAATGAAAGCGAGAGGAAAGTTATATCCCAGAATATCTGCAGTTAGCGTAAATGCAATAGATCATCCATTTGGGTCTGGTAGAGGGAAGAGAATTAAGTCAAAGATAGCTAAGAGAAATGCTCCTCCAGGAAGAAAGGTAGGACACTTAAGACCGAGGAGGACTGGAAAGAAGAAGTAAAATGGCAAAAGGAAAAAAATCTAAAAGGAAAAAGCAAAAACAAGAAATAAGAGTGGAGGGAAGAGAGAAATTTTATAGAGGGAAGAACCTTGAGGAATTAAAAAGCTTGGATATTAGGGAAGTTGCTAAATTGATGCCTGCAAGAAGTAGAAGAACTGTTTTGAGAAATTCAGATGTTATTCAAAAATTTATTAATTCATGCAAAAAAAAGAACTCAAGGGGAAAGAAGATAAGAACCCATAAAAGAGATTTAATTATAGTTCCTGGATTGGTAGGGATGGTTATTGCAGTTCATAATGGGAGGAATTTCGAGCAAGTTCCAATAAGCATTGAGATGATTGGACATAGGTTAGGAGAATTCTCCCAAACTAGAGGAAAAGTAAACCATTCTGGAGCCGGAGTTGGAGCAACTAAGGGTTCTAGGGCTAAGAAGAAATAAAATGGTAGAAGAAAAGAAAGACAAGAAAGTAAAGACGGAAGAGAAGTTTGTTGAGAAAGAAGCAAAGAAGGAAGAGAGAGTAGAAACTAAGAAAGAAGAAGTAGAAGCAAAGAAGGGAAAGAAAGAAAATGATAAGAAAGATGGAAAGAAAGACAAGAAAGCAAAGAAAGTCGAGCCTAAAAGGCCGAAGAAAGATGAAGCTGTTGCTATCGGAAGAAATCTTAGAGTTTCAAAAAAGAATGCCGGTTACGTGTGTAGATTCATTAAGGGAAAAGATATTGATAAGGCAATTTTTGACCTTGGAGAGGTTATTAAAATGAGAAAAGCCGTTCCTTTTAAAGGAGAGATACCCCATAGGAAAGGAATGATGTCTGGAAGATACCCGGTTAAAGCTGCAGGAGAATTTATCAAATTACTTAAGGGATTGAAGGGAAACGTTATAGTTAATGGGATGGACTTGGATAAAACAAGGATATCTATTGCTTCTGCTAGTTGGAGTAGTAGGCCGATGAGGAGTGGAGGAAGAAAATCAAAGAGAACTAATGTTTTGTTAAAAGCAAGGGAGGCTAAGAAATAATGGAAGAGAAAAAATTTGTAAAATTTAAGAAAGAAGAACTTGGCGTTAAAGAATACATAAAGAGATCTCTTGGAAAGGGAAGAATTAGTGAGGTAAATATTGAATATACTCCTGTTGGTGAAAAAATTGTTGTTTCGACTAATAGGCCGGGACTTGTTATTGGTAGAAAAGGGGAAAAAATAAATGGAATGACTGCTGTTTTGAAAAAGAAGTTTGACCTTGATAACCCTCATATAGAAATAAGAGAAATACTGAATGAAAATCTTGATGCTCAAATTGTTGCAGATTTCATTGCTCTTGAACTTGAAAGAAAAGGCTCATTGAAATTTAAATTGATAGCTTACCGAAGTTTGAAGAATATAATGAACGCTAAGGCGCTTGGAGCGGAAATTGTATTGTCAGGAAAACTGCCAAGCGATAGAGCAAGAACCTGGAGGTTCGCTCAAGGCTACTTGAAGAAAACAGGTGATCCTGCAAAAGTTGTTAACAGGGCTCAAGCACAAGCAACAACTCTCCAAGGTGTTGTAGGAATTAAAGTAAGTATCTTGCCACCTGGTGCTCACATACATGATAAAATTGTAGTTGATGAAGAATTAAGAAACAAAGTGAAGATTGTTGTTGAAGATGTTGAAGAAAAGCCAAAGAAAAAAGTTGGCAAGAAGAAATCAGGAGGTAAGAAGAAATGAGTTTGTTAAAATATAGTGAATTGGAAAAAATGGATAAGAGATCTCTTGAATCCAAGTTGAACGATTTGAAAATGGAATTGGCGAAGGCGAACGTTGCTGCAAACAAGCAAACCGCCAAGACCAAAGAGATTAAAAAGGCAATTTCAAGGATATTAACGTTCACCAAAACCCACAAGGTGGAGGTGAAAAATAAATAGCCATGGAGATAGATCCAAAGACAGGTTTACCTGTTGAAGCTATTGCTTGGGAAGATCTCGCCAAAAGCGAGCAGAAGATAAAGGTGTCGTTAGATACCCGAAGATATGGGAAGAAGATTACCATTGTTTCGGGATTTGACAAGGGAATCGACATCAAGGCAACTGCCAAACAACTTAAGGCAGAGTTGGCTTGTGGAGGAACTGTTAAGGACGGTAACATCGAACTTCAAGGAGATCACAGAAAGAAAGTGAGAGAAGTCCTTGTTAAGGTGGGCTTCGACGAAGATTCGATATCTGAATAGCAATAGTTAGACAGGAAAAGAGGAGAATAGAAGATGGAAAAGAAAAAGAAATCTACAGTGAGGAAAGAAAAAAAGATAGTTGGAACCTTATCATCTAGAGGAAGAACCTTCCGGGGAATTGTTGTGAAGAAATTCCCTCATAGGGTTGTTGTTGAATTAGAAAGAACTGTTAAGGAAAAGAAATATGAGAGGCTTTCAAAGAAGAAAACAAGATTGCATGCTAGACTTCCTGCTGAGATGAAAGTTAAAGAGGGGGATGCTGTTAGAGTTAGGGAAACAAGGCCATTGAGCAAGATTGTACATTTTATAGTTATAGAAGTATTGGGGGGAAAAGAAGAATGAAAGCAGTAAGTGCGAGACCTACAAGAGGATTGAACATTGGAAGTTTAGTAATTGCTAGTGATAATAGTGGGGCAAGAATTGTTAAGATAGTTAGCGTTAAGAGAGGAAAAACAAGAAAAGGAAGAATACAATATGCGAAAGTTGCAGATATGGTTAAGGTTTCTGTAAGAAAAGGAAATCCAAAGATGAAGGGAGAGGTATTTGAGGCTATTGTAATAAGACAAAAGAAACCATACAGAAGAAAAACTGGAGAAAGAGTTATGTTTGAAGATAACGCTGTCGCTTTGTTGAAAGACAATAAAGGAAATCCTAAGGGAACACAAGTGAAGGGGGCTGTAGCGAGAGAAGTATTTGAAAGGTGGGGTGCAGTTGCAAAAATTGCACAATTCGTACTATGAAATCAAAATTTTCGACTAAATGGACGGCTAGTAAGCAGCCGAGAAAGCAAAGAAAGTATAAATATAATGCTCCGTTGCATTTGAGACATAGGTTTTTAAATGCCCATTTGTCATTGGAATTGAGAAAAAAGTATGGCAAGAGGAGTTTTCCCGTGAGGAAAGGGGATGAGGTGCTTGTCATGCGTGGAAAATTTAAGAAAAAGAAAGCAAAAATTACGGAAGTCAATTTAAAGAAAGAAAGAATTGTTCTTGAAAATGTTAACAGAGAGAAGAAAGATGGAAACAAAGTAGCAGTTTACTTTCATCCGAGCAACTTAGTAATTGAAAGTCTTAACTTAGACGATAAAGAAAGGTTAAAGCTTCTAAAAGAAAAGCCTATTGAAAAGAAATCAGGAAAGCATGTTGAGAAAGAAGCAAAGAACGAGGATAAAAACAAGGAGAAGGAAAATGTACCTAACAAGATCAAAAGTTAATAAGAAAGTGCCAATTCCAAGAACTGGAACAAAATACGTAGCTAAAGCTTTAAGCCACTCAAATCAAGGAATTCCTGTTGTTGTTGCAGTTAGAGATTTGCTTGGTTTGGCTAAGACTTCAAGAGAAGTTAAGCTAATGGTCAAGGCCAAGAAAATAAAATTGAATGGTAAGGTTGTGAAGGATATAAGAGAAGGTGTTAGGATATTTAATTTATTAGAAGTTGGGAAGGTTTACAAGTTAATCGCCACGACGTCAGGCAGGATTGCATTTGAAGAGACTAAGGATAAGGAAAGAGTTACCAAAATAATAGGGAAAAAAATATTGAAGAATGGTAAGATTCAGATGAATTTACATGATGGAACTAATGTTTTGACCAAAGATAATGTAAATGTAGGGGATAGTGTTTACTTAGATTCGGAAAATAAAGTGGCTAAAAATGTGAAAATGGAAAAGGGAAAGGAAGTGTTTATAATTTCTGGCAGGAGTGTTGGGAACATAGGTAAAATAAAAGAGGTTAGTGAAAAAAAGATACATGTTCAATTGGAGGAAAGGGAAGTTGACTTAGACAAGTCCCATATAATAGTACTATGAAATCGGAAATCAAAACAGCAGTAGAAAATAAGATGAGACAAATAAAGATTGTGAAAGTTGTATTGAGTGCTGGAGCGACAGGTACTGATTTAGAGAAGGCCGCCAAGCTGTTAGAATTAATAAGTGGAAAGAAAGCGCAAATAATCAAATCAGGACCAAAGAGAAGAATTCCCGCGTTTAATGTTAAGCCTAATATGCCTTTAGGAACTAGTGTAACCATTCGTGGTAAGAGCGCTAATGAAATATTAAAGAAAACTCTTGGTGGAATAAGTAACACCCTTGATGATGATCAGGTAGCAAAGAATGGATTTTCATTTGGAATAAAAGAATACATAGAGATGCCTGGGATGGAATACCAAAGAGAAATTGGAATAAGAGGGTTCAATGTTACTGTCGTATTTGAAAGGGCAGGGGCAAGGGTAAAGAAGAAGAAAATAAAAAGAGGTAAATGTCCGATTAGGCAGCAGGTTCAGAAAGAGGAAATAATTAAATTCATGGAGGAAAACTTCCAGACGAAGTTTTTGTAAAATGACTGCAAGTGATTGGAATAAAATATTGAAACAGCTTAAGAAAAAGCCTGAGAAGAGAAAAAAATTCCTGAAACATAATAAGCCTAAGGCCAGAACAACAGGAATAGCTAAACAGAAGTGTGAGAAGTGCGGAAGGTTTGGGGGGCATTTAAGCCAATACAATATTAATTTGTGTAGACATTGCTTTAGAGAAATAGCGGAGGAAATGGGTTTCAAAAAATATAGTTAAGATGGCGCAAGACATAGTATCAGATGCATTGAATCAAATGATGAATGCCAAAAAGGCAGGAAAGGAAAGCGTAGAGCTAAAGAGACATTCGAAGGTTTTGCTTTCTATTTTAGCAATTGGAAAACTTAGAGGTTATATAAAGGGTTATTCTGTTAAGGATAATTCGGTTTCTGTTGAGTTTGGTCGCCTAAACTTTTGTAAATCTGTAAAACCAAGGTATCTTGTAAAGGCGAGGGATATAGAGAAATATGTCAGAAGATATCTTCCTGCTAGAGGAATGGGTGTAATCCTTGTTTCAACAAGCCAGGGACTTATGACTCATCAAACGGCACAGGAAAAGAATTTAGGAGGGAGCATTATTGCTTATTTCTACTAATGAAAAGAAAATTTGAGACATTTATTGAAATCCCTGAAGGGGTAGAATGTTCCTATCAGAATGGGGAATTTGAATGCAAAAAAGGAGAAAATTTACTTAAGAAAAAGATGAGCCTGTTTGATACGAAAGTTGAAGTAAAAGATGGGAAAATTTCATTCAATATTAAAAAGGCGAACAAGAATAATATAAAGATAATTCGGAGTTGTATTTCTCATCTGAAAAATATATTTTCTGGATTGGAAAAAGACTTTGTATATCGATTAGAAATTTGTTATGTCCACTTCCCTATGACTGTGAAACTGGAAGGTAATAAACTAGTTATATCTAATTTTTTGGGTGAGAAGAAAAGCAGAACTGTTAAAATTGAGGAGGAGGTCAAAGTAGAAGTTAAAGGGAAAGATGTTGTTGTTTCAGGAAGAGATTTGGAGAAAGTTGGACAAACAGCTGCTAATATTGAGAATGCGACGAAGGTTTCTGGCAGAGACAGACGAATCTTCCAAGACGGAATATTTATTGTCAGTAAGAAGAGGGCAATTGAAGAATGAAAAAATTTATAAGAAGAGATAGTGGAAGGTTTTCAAAACTTGGAAAGAAGAGAAAAAAACTTCAGAAATGGAGGGGCGCTAAAGGAAGAGATAATAAGATTAGGGAAAAAAGAAAGGGTTATCCTAAAGCACCGGTTATCGGTTATAAGAAAAGCAGCAAAAACCAGGGAAAAATTAAGGGCTTAATTCCTGTGCATGTTTCCAACGTTAAGGACTTGGAAAAGGTTGGAAAAAAGAACATTATCATAGTTGGGAAAATAGGAGCTAGAAAGAAAATGGAACTATTGAAGAAAATAGATGAAAGAAAACTTGAAATGTATAATGTTAGCGGAGGAAAGAAATGAAACTCGATAAGAAAAAAGAGTTGGCTGTAAGAACTCTAAAGGTTGGGAAGGCGAGAATTGTGTTTAATATTAATCGGCTTGATGAAATAAAGGAGGCTATAACCAAACAAGATATAAGAGACTTAGTTTCGTCTGGTGCTATAAAAGTTAATGAAATAAAGGGAAGGAAAACAAAGAGAAAGAGAAAAACTAGGAGAAGAATTGGAAGTGTTAAAATTAAAGTCAATACAAGAAAGAGAGATTATATGACTATAACTAGGAAGTTGAGGTCTTATCTTTTGGATTTGAAAAAAAGAAATGCAATTCCTGCTGATGTATACAAACAAATGAGAAAGGAAATAAGATTAAGTTCTTTCAAGAGTCTTGCACAAATGAAAGATAGAATAGCAAAAATAAGGAGGGAAAATTAAATGAAAAAAATAGGAAGAACCATCAAGAGGAGAAGGAAAGAAGGAAAGACTGATTACAAGGCTAGAATGGGCTTTTTGAAGAGTGGAAAGGCAAGACTTGTGATAAGAAAGACTAATAAGCATGTTATAGTACAGTTAGTTGAAAGTGATGTTGCGAAAGATAAGGTTATTAAGTCAGTTAGTTCTAAAAAATTAATTTCATTAGGCTGGCCAAAGGAAAATGTTGGAAGTCTCAAAAGTATCGGAGCATGTTATTTAACAGGTCTTGTTTTTGCGAAAGAAGTTGGAAACAAAGAAGCAATAGCCGATTTTGGACTTCATAGAAGTGCTCATAGTGGTAGATTGTATGCTGTTTTGAAAGGTGCGATTGAAGGAGGAATGAAGATAAAATGTAATGAAAAATTTTTGCCAAATGAAAGTAGGATTAATGCAAATGAAAAGATTAAAAAGGCTATCGAGAAAGTTAAAGGAGAGTTAAAATGATTATAAATAAAATTTATGGAATTTTGATAGAGCGAAGATTTTCGCGGGAGCAAAAATGATGGCAAAAGAAGAAACAGTGAACGAACCTAAGGATCTTGTAGAGCCAACTCCTGAAGAAATGAAAAAAATGGAAAAAGAAGAAAAGACAGCAGAGAAAATGATTGAAAAAGTTGAAGAGAAAGAAGATGAGAAAATGGTCAAGGAGGCTGAAGAAGAGCCTAAGAAGAAGACTTTTGCAGAAATAAGAAAAGAAAGAGAGAAAAAGGAACAAGAAGAAAAGTTGGTTTCATGGGTTCCAAAAACTCAGATTGGTAAAGATGTAAAGGCTGGGAAAGAAAAAGACATTGATGAAATATTAGATGGGAGAAAGAGAATACTTGAACCAGAGATTGTTGATACTCTTTTGAAACTAGAAACTGATTTGGTATTAATTGGACAAGCTAAGGGAAAGTTTGGTGGAGGAAAAAGAAGGGCTTGGAGACAAACCCAGAAAAAAACCAAAGAAGGAAATATTTTGACATTTTCTGCTATGGCTATTGTGGGAGATAAGAAAGGGCATGTTGGCGTTGGATATGGTAAGGCGAAGGAAACCCTTCCTGCAAGAGAAAAATCCTTGAGGACTGCAAAATTAAATCTGATTAGGGTCCGAAGAGGTTGTGCACATTTTGATTGTTCTTGTGACGAGCCACATACAGTCCCTTATGAAGTTAACGGAAAATCGGGAAGTGTTAAGATTAGGTTAACACCCGCACCCCAGGGAACAGGTCTTGTTGTTGGAGATGAAGTTAAGAAAGTTTTGAAACTCGCTGGAATAAAAGATGTTTATGGGACTACTAAGGGGCATGTCAGAACAACATTTAATTTGGTTAAAGCAACAATTAATGCACTAACTAAAACAACAAAACTGGAGAAATAAAATGTTATTGGTAATAAGAATAAAGGGTTTGGTGAATGTGTCTAAGAAGTTGGAGGAGGCTTTGTTTAGATTGAGACTTAGAAGAAAGTATTCTGCAATACTTTTGGAAGACAATACTGAAAATAGAAAGATTTTGAACTTTATCAGAAATTACGTCAGTTACGGTCCTATTAAAAAAGAAATGATTGAAAAACTGATTAAGGAAAGAGGTGTTTCTAAAAAAGGAAAGATAGATGCTAAAAAAGTTGTTGAAGGGCTTGAAAGAAAAAATCTTGATGAGCTGGGATTGAAGCCTTTCTTTAGGTTGCATCCGCCAAGGGGGGGAATTGAAAGTAAGAAGCATGCTGGAGTTGGCAAGGGTGTGTTGGGAGAAAATAAGAAAATAAACGAATTATTGGGGAGGATGCTATGAAACCTGGAAATTTAATGTGGGAATGTGATTCGTGTGGGAAGATTGAATATGGTGGTAATCCTCCTGAGGAATGTGAAGAATGCTGGAAGATGAATAGTTTTGTTCAGGTTGATGAAGATGAATTGGATATTAAAAGAGAAGCAAATATCGTTGAAAAAATTAAAATTGACTTTGACAAGGAGGATGAAGATGCAGATGAAGAAGAGGACTAAGAGAAGCAGATATCGGGGAACTCACACTCATAAAAGGGGCGCAAAAAAGAAAGCGAGAGGAAAAGGACATAGAGGAGGCGTTGGTAAATCTGGAAGTGGAAAAAGGGCTGATCAAAAAAAGAACTTGAAAAAGGATAAAGGTAAGGGATATTTTGGTAATGTGATTAGAAAAGGTGGAAGGAGAGCAAATAAAATTGAGATAGTAGACTTAGGGAAGATAAAAGATTTTGCAAAATATGGTAAAAAATCTGGAGATTCGTGGAAATTGAATTTGGAAGGGAAGAAAGTGTTGTGTACCGGAGAATTAAAGGGCAAATTTATTATTAATTCTAAATCTGCGTCTAAAGGTGCTGTTGAAAAAATAAAAAAGACTGGTGGAAGCATAGCCTTAAGTGATGACAAGGATTCAGAAAGTAAAGAAAAAGAGTAAGTGTTAAAAAGCTCTTTTTTGTAAGAAAAATATGGTGTTGAAAACAATAATCCAATATATTCCAGAGGTTAGAAAGCCTTCTGAGAAAAAAGTTAGTTTTAATACAAAGCTGAAGTGGACATTAATTATCTTGGGTGCATTTTTTGTTCTTGCTAATATTCAGTTATATGGGTTGTCTGCAAATGCATTAGGAAGGTTTGAATATTTAGCAATAATTCTTGGGACTGATTTCGGCTCAGTTATAAGTCTGGGCATCGGACCAATCGTTATGTCCTCTATTATTCTTCAGCTGTTGGTTGGAGCAGGTATTTTGAATATAGATACGAAGACTGATGAAGGGAAAAGGTATTTCCAAGGAATCCAGAAAATAGGAGTTTTGTTCTTTATAGTCTTTGAGGCAATAATTTATGTCGTTATGAGAGGGTTAGAAGCTGCTCCGGGCTATAGCGGAATAGTGATTACTCAACTTATTCTGGGAGGTTTAGCTATTATGTATATGGATGAAGTTAGTCAGAAATGGGGATTTGGTTCTGGAGTTTCCCTGTTCATTGTTGCTGGAGTTGCATGGAGATTATTCACCGGACTGTTCCAGTTTATTGGTACGCAGGGTCAGAATTGTTTAGTTGATTTTACGGGAACAAGTTATACGCCTTGTACTGGAAGAGTATTTGTTATAATTCAATCTATAATTAATGGGGCTCCGACGGAAGCAGTAGTTGCTTTAGCAACAATAATAGCAACTGCCGTTATCTTTGTGGGAGTTGTTTGGGCTCAAAGTTTGAAAGTTGAAGTTCCTTTGACATATGATAGATTAAGAGGTTATGGTGTTAAATGGCCTCTGGCGTTCTTCTACACATCTGTTCTTCCCGTTATTTTAGTATCTGCTTTGATTGCTAATATTCAACTGTTTGCGAGTTTGTTAGAAAATTGGTTTGGTCGTGCAACAATACTTGGAGGTTTCTCTAGTTCTGGCCAGGCAATCTCTGGATTTTCGTATTGGGTAGGTTCATCTAATTTGCTTGAACTAATATTAAGACAAAGTACCACATTTTCTGCTATATTGCAAGGCATTACACATTTGATTACATATATGTTTTTGTCGATGGTTTTTGCAATATTCTGGATGAAAACGTCTAACATGGATGCTGGAAGCCAAGCAAAGAACATAATTTCTTCTGGATTGCAAATACCTGGGTTTAGAAAAGACGAAAGGGTTTTGGAAAGTATTTTAAGCAGATACATAATGCCCCTTACAGTTATGGGTGGACTGGCTATTGGAGCGTTAGCAGCCGTTGCCAATTCATTGGGTGCATTAACATCCGGGACTGCTATTCTGTTAGCTGTTATGATTACATACCAGATGTATCAGAATATCGCTCAACAGCATGCATTAGACATGCATCCGGCTTTAAGGAAGATAATGGCTTAACTTTAAATATATAGTATTGTTTTCTAGAAAATGATAATAGAATTTATTCAAGCGAATCCTAAGGCGGGTATAATTGGCCTTGCAGTTTTAATTAGCTTATTTATTAGTTTGATTAATTTTTTTGTCTTGGACAAGGATAAGATGAGGGCCAGCAAGAAGAGACAGAAAGAAATCCAGGCAGAAATGAAGAAACATAAAGATGATCCTGCGAAGGTGATGGAGATGCAGAAAGAATTAATGACTCATGTTGGAGACACTTTCAAGCACTCATTTAAACCTATGTTAATCACTATTATACCTATCCTTATTATATTTGGGTGGATAAGAGGTGTTTTTGCAGAGACTACTATTTCATCTACTTGGTTTTGGTGGTATCTTGGAGGTGCAATTATTTCTAGCATAATTTTTAGGAAACTTTTTAAACTGCCCTAATCCTTTCTTCTTATGAATCAGGCCATGATAATGGAACTTCAGGAAAAATATTCCATCTCTAATCAGTTAGAAGAGCAATTTAATCTTATTAGTCAGCAGGTCAATGAGTTAGAAGATTTTGGGGTCCATCTTAGTGAGTTGGATTCAAGTAATGAAAATGAAATTTTAGCGTCGTTAGGAAAGGGGGTATATATTCCCTCAACCATAAAAGAGAAGGAATTGTATGTTAATGTTGGTTCAGGAATATTTGTTAAGAAAAAACCTGGTGAGGCGAAGAAAGTTGTTGAAGGACAATTAAAAGAGTTGGCTAAAGCAAGAGAAGAATTGGCAGAAAGAATTGAAGGTTTGAATGAAGAAATGAGAGAGTTAATGCAGAAGTTGGAAACTGAGAAGGCTAAATAATTTTATCTGCTTTTTTTATGAATCCGCTGTATTTTAAATTCCCAAGTTCAGAAATGATAGATTTGATGTTCTTTTTTGGAATTTTTTCAAATGCGGGATTCCTTATTTTAATATTTTTAGGGGCCTTTCTCCAAACCTCGTGAAAGTCTCTTTCTTCAATCTTAACATTTTTTGGAGAAAACTTCCAGGAATCTGCTATAATGTGAAGGGGGATATTATGGGTTTTGGCTATATCCGATATTGCTTCGCTTCCTATTTTATTTATCACTCCCGAATTTAGGATTGCATCTGCACCTAAAAGAATTAAATCCGCCTTTTCTATAGCATCATGCATGGCTGAATCTGCATATAATGTTGCCTTGATTCGTGCGTTGGCTAATTCCATTGCTGTTTTTCTACCTTGATAAAGAGGACGAGTTTCTGTTAATGAGACTGAAAACTTTCTGCCTTTCTTTTTTGAATATATCAGGGCCTTGACGACATTAGTTGAATGACAATGCGTGTAAATAATTTTTTTATTTTTGAGTACTTTGTAAACAAGAGAATTTATTCTGTCCTGTGCTTCGTCAAAATGTGAAAGAATACTTTTCCTAGACCATTTTTTTAGGAAATTTAACGAATTCACAAGGGTGGGTTCTGTTGGGCGAAGAGAAATCAACTTCTTTTTTGAAGAATGAGTGGGTTTTAACAGATAGGCTCTTATTGCTGCCTTGGCGACATTTGTGGCCCCCTGAATCTTAACTGATTTAATATCCTTGCAAATCTTTTCGAATTTATTCATAAAATAGACAAGAATTCTTCTTATAAAAAACTATTTAAGCTTATTACTGCTTTCTGATTCATGAGGGGTGAAGAATGTTAGAGATGTTGATGAGTCCTAAGAAGGCTGAGAGGAGGCCGTGGGAGCTGTTTTTTGTAGGTGCCTTTTATGCCACTCTCGCCATATTGATTACTAACTGGGTTTTTGCGAGAGATGCTGTTCTTTCACAGTATTCGAGCATTTTTGTGATTACATTTACTGTTATGTTTTCGATTCCCTTCATGTATTATGTCATAAGGTATGAAGAGAAGAAGGCGGCCACTATAAGCAGTTCATGGGAAAGATTGAAAGAACATAGGAAGGCATTATGGGCATTTCTCTGGCTTTTTGTTGGATTTGTTGTTGCCTTTTCTTTTTGGTATATCTTGCTTCCTACAACTGATGCTTATCGGGCTCCTGTAGAAACCTACTGTCAAATAAATAGGCCCGGGAATGCAGATCAATGCTTCGCTCAGTATGGGATAAAAGATTCTCCTACATCAACTCAATTTGCAACGACTAATGGAGAAAGACTATTCCTGATATTTACTAATAATATTTACGTTTTGATATTCATTCTTGTGTTCTCATTAATCTTCGGGGCAGGGGTGATTTTCATACTTGCTTGGAATGCGAGTGTCATAGCAGCAGCTATAGCCATATTTAGCAAATCTGAATTGAGTGCTCTGCCGCTTGCACTGGGAAGATATTTCATACATGGAATTCCAGAAATCGCAGCCTATTTTGTTGCTGCCTTAGCCGGAGGCATAATTTCCATAGCAGTTATAAGAAGAGATGTTGAAACAGAAAAATTTTGGGAAATTTTGCAAGATTCTTTGAATCTGATTATTGTTGCAGTGGTTGTATTGTTCTTGGCTGCCTTAATGGAAGTGTTCATTACGCCCGTATTTTTTAATTGAAAAGTTTAAATAATGCTCTATTATAGGATTTGAATGGACGAGGATACCATATTAAAAGAAAGGAAAGACAAGGTTTTTTCATATTTTAAGAATAAATTTGACTGGCTCATATATGTTGGATTGGCAATAATAGTTTTTATAGCTGTTAAAATTAGGACCTTAAATCTTCCAAGATTAAGGGATTCGACGACGGGAGGTTGGACGCTTGGACCTGATTTAGATCCTTTCTTATTTTTGAGGTGGGCAAAGTATATTGTTGAAAACGGCTCTTTGTATGCAATAGATAGTATGAGGTACGTCCCCCTCGGATTTAAGACTAGGGGCGAATTAATTCTTCACCCTTATATGATTGCCTGGTTCCATAATATAGCAAGTATATTTGGGTCGTCATCAGTTGAGCAATCTGCTGCATTATATCCAGTATTCTTTTTTGCTATAACAGTTATTGCTTTTTTCTTTCTTGTAAAGCAAATATTCTTAAAAGGAGAGGATGCCAATAAGGTTGGGATAATTGCATTAGTATCTTCTTTGATTTTAGTTGTTGCTCCTGTTCTGCTTCCAAGAACAATAGCAGGTATACCTGAAAAAGAATCTGCTGGGTTTTTCTTTTTGTTTGCTGCATTCTTCTTTTTCTTGCTTGGATGGGAGTCAAAAACCAAAAAGAAGATATTTGTCTCTTCTATCGTTGCCGGAATAATGACGGCTGGTATGGCATTAGTTTGGGGTGGATTTTTCTATATATTTATTGTTATTTCAATTACAACACTTGCAGCATTCTTGCTTGGAAAAGTCAGATCAAATCAAATTTATGGATATGGTGGATGGTTGGTTTCAGCTACAATTTTTATGACCCTGTTTAGTACAAGATATCCTGTGATGGGTTTGATTTCTTTAACTACAACAGGACCTTCTTATTTTGTTCTTTTCTTACTTATATTTGCAATGATATTAAACCATTTTAAAGATTCTAAATACGTGCAAAAACTGAATAGGATTAAGTTGCCAAGAAATTTGAGCATCTTGGTTGTGTTCACCATACTTGCCCTAATAATTTCTATGGTTGTATTTGGGCCTGGTTTCTTAGTACATAAGGTTTCAGATGTTAAAAACAATCTAATAAAGCCTGTTACAGACAGACTTGGTGTAACCGTTGCTGAGAATAGACAACCCTACTTCGGGGAATGGGCAGGCAATTTTGGACCTGATTTTGCAGGAATTCCAGTTATGTTTGGGATTTTTTTCATGGGTTCTATTTACTTATTCTATCAAATGTTGAAATTATTTCCGAAGAAAGAAAAAATAATAATGACTTGTGGTTATGTTGTATTCTTGTTTGCTATTGTATTTAGCAGATATAAATCTGGCAGTTTGTTGAATGGTGAAAATTTTGCAAGTATTTCGTTATATATAATTGGATTTTTAGTTTTGGTATTGACTCTTCTTTATTATTATATAAAACACGATAAACAAGGAGACTTAGGCAAATTTAAAAAGATTGATTATGGTAAGATATTCTTATTTGCATTTTTCTTCTTTAGCATTGTTTCCGCAAGAGGCGCAGTTAGATTGATAATGGTTTTGATTCCGAGTGCTGCAATAATAGCTAGTTACTTTGTCGTTGATGTTGCTTTCAAAGCTCGAAGGAAGGAAGGGGGTAAAAATGTTGCAATGTTAATAGTTGCAGCAGTCTTGGTTATTTTCCTGGCTTATTCTACTTTTGCATTTTATCAGGTAAGTAGTGGCACTGCTAGAAATTATGTTCCTTCTGTTTATAATCAACAATGGCAGGAAGCTATGTCCTGGGTTAGGGAAAATACCGATGAATCTGCCGTCTTCGGACATTGGTGGGATTATGGTTATTGGATTCAATCCATAGGTGAAAGGGCAACAGTTTTGGATGGCGGAAATGTTTATATTTATTGGAATTATCTTATGGGTCGTCATGTTTTAACAAGCAAAGATGATAAAGTTGGATTAGAGTATTTGTATAGCCACGATGCGACTCACTTGTTGATTGATTCAACAGATATTGGTAAATATACTGCATTTTCTAGCATAGGTTCTAATGAAGAATATGATAGGAGGAGCTGGATTCCTACTTTCTTAAAAGATGACTCTAGCACAGAGGAAAAGAAAAATAGCATTGTTACATATTATGCCGGTTCAACTAGTTTAGATGAAGATATAATTTATGTTGGTGAAAATGAAAAAAAGATGTTTTTGGCGGGTGTTGGAGACAGTGACTTGGACAAAGTGGGTAGCATTGCAGGACTTGGTGCAATAAAATTAGAAAAGAGTAAAAATGGGACTGGTATTGGAGTTACAGGATTATATGTTTATCAAGGCGTACCCTATGAAATACCTATAAGGTATGTATATTATGCAGGCACCTTAATAGATACTGGAAGAGGCCTGGAGGCGGGCGTATTTATATATCCTGCAGTGACTAGTAGCACGTCTCTTGATAGCGAAGGTGCTGCGATATACCTAAGTAAAAGAACATTTAATTCCAATATCGCTAAACTGTATCTACTTGGGTTAGATGATAATTACTTTAAATTGGAACATACCGAGGATGATTTCATCGTAGAAAGTCTTAAGCAACAAGGAATAACTCAAAGTGACTTTGTTTATTACAATGGACTTAGGGGGCCAATAAAGATTTGGAGTATTGATTATCCAGATGATATTTCTAAAAGGGATGAGTATTTAAGTAAAACTTTTCCTGGTGAAAACCCGCTCTTAAAATGATTGATTTTTTTATTGTCATTATTCTTTTTGTTGGGTTCCTAATCAGTTTAGGATTTATGCCTGCATGGATTAAAAAAGCTAAACAGATTGGCTTAAAATGGAAGGATATGAACAAATATGAAGAAAGATTTGTTGCAGGGTCTGGAGGCATTATTGTTGTTTTGTCATTTTTCACTTCTGTTTTTTTGTTGGTTGGATATAGTGCATTTTTTAGAAATTTTTTCGGAGAAGAACTATTGAAATTGTTTGCTCTCTTGACTACTATTATTTTTCTTGCCGGCATAGGTTTTATTGATGATTTAATGGGTTGGATGGAAGGGGGAATATCAAAAAAAACTAAGATATTGTTGATTTTAATTTCGGCAATACCTTTAGTTGCCATAAATGTTGGAAAGTCTGTTGTTTCTATGCCTTTTGTGGGTCCTATTGAACTTGGCTTGTTTTATGTTCTTGTTTTGATACCTATGGGTATAGTTGGCTCTTCAACAATTTTTAATATTCTTGCCGGTTTTAATGGGTTGGAGGCAGGACAAGGAATATTAATACTGTCTTCGCTTTCTCTGGTCGCATTTGCAATAGGAAGCCCCTGGTTATCTATCGTAGTGTTATGTATGGTTCTTTCCCTGTTGGGTTTCTTGATTTACAATTTCTCTCCTGCTAAAGTTTTTCCAGGTGATTCTCTAACAATTGCGGTTGGGGGGCTTATTGCAGTTACTGCAATTATAGGAAATTTTGAGAAGATTGCCGTATTTTTTATGATTCCTTATTTTTTGGAAGCGGGATTAAAAATTAGGGGTAAATTAAAAAAACAATCATTCGGTAAACCCAACCAAGATGGAAGTTTGGGTCTTCTTTATGGGAAAATCTATAGTTTGAACCATCTGGCTATACTCTTTATGAAAAAACTTGGAGTAAAATCTACGGAAAGAAGAGCCGTGATAATGATTTGGATATTTCAAATAATAGTAATCCTTGTCGGTTTACTTATTTTCAGAGGGGGCATATTTGGGTAAGATGCATCATGTGAAGAAAAAAATATGGGAAGGGAGTTTGGTTTTATTAATCACGTTTAACATATTTAATTTATTGAATTTTATTTTTCAATTCGCAATGGTCAGATTCCTTGACCTTGCTGAATATGGGGTGCTTGCTAGTTTATTTTCAATGATTTATATATTAGGTGTATTTTCCGAATCTATCCCAACAGTATTGAGTAAATATACAACAAATGAATCCAATAAAGGAAAATTGAAAAATATTCTTAAGAAATCATTAAAAAAGTCTATTTATGTCTCATTTTTGTTTTTTGGACTTTACCTTTTATTAAGCGTGGTTTTATCCCTTAAACTAAATATCCCTTATCTGCTTCTTATTATTACAGGTTTGATGATATTCTTTGCCTTTTTTGGTTCAGTTACTAGAGGGGTTATGCAAGGCAGAAAAAAGTTTTTTTCGCTTGGATGGAACTTAATTATAGAATCAGCAATTAAATTGGTTTTAGGTGTTAGCTTGGTTCTTATTGGATGGGGGGTGTATGGGGCGATGTTTGCAACAGTTGTTGGGGCAATGTTTGCATTCATAGTTTCATTTATACCCTTAAGACCTATAATAAAATCTAAAGAACAGAAAGCTTCTACTCCAGACATATATAAATACACATGGCCTGTGTTTGTTTTGACTTCTGTAATAATAATCTTTTACAGCATTGACGTGCTTATTGCAAGATTGGTTTTTCCAGATATTTTGGCAGGACAATATGCTGTAGCATCCACAATCGCTAAGATAATCTTTGTAGGGACTTTCCCTATAAGCAAGGCAATGTTTCCCCTAAGTGCTGAGAAAAGTCTGGACACGGGTCATCAGAAGAAAGTTTTAGTGAATTCTCTGATGTTGATATTGATTTTGATAGGAATCGGTCTTGTTATAACTGCCTTAATTCCTGAGTTTATAATATTCATTTTCAAAGGATATATCGTTAAGGAGTCTGCATCAGTATTGTTCTTGCTGTCTATTGCTACTGGATTAATTTCTCTTTCTAATCTCTTTGTGCTCTATAACCTGTCAATCGGTCGAATTAAAGGAGTCTATCTGTTCATATTCTTGCTTGTACTTGAAGCTTTGATGTTGTATGTATTTTCGTCCAGCATAATTGTATTTTCCTTAGCATTTATTGCGGCGTCATTAATTTTATTAATCGCTTCTATCCTGCTTATCCGAAGATGAAGGTCTCTATAATTATTCCAGCATATAATGAGGAAAAAAGAATAGGAAATACTCTTAATCGGTATAACGAATACTTTTCAAGAGTTTTAAAAGGGAGGGGGTTAGATTATGAAATTTTAGTGGTGATAAATAATACGACAGATAACACTAAAGGAGTGGTTGAAAAATTCTCTAAAAAAAATAAAAGAATAAATTATTTAGAGTTGGAAAGGGGTGGGAAGGGATTTGCAGTTCTTTCTGGATTTAAGAAGGCTCTGTCAAATGAAAAGAATGACCTTATCGGATTTGTTGATGCTGATTTAGCCACACCTCCTGAAGAATTTCACAAACTAATCAATTCGATTAAAAGGTGTGATGTTGCAATAGCAAGCAGGTTAAAAAAGGGGTCTAAGATTCTTCCCAAATTTACATTGAAGAAAAAATTAATTACTTTGGGATTCAGCAACTTTGTTAGATTTTTGATGATGATGCCCCATAAGGATACACAATGTGGGGCAAAGTTATTTAGAAATAATTCTGCTAAATATGTGGTTGAAAATGTTGTGATGTCAAAATGGGCATTCGATGTTGAGGTTTTGTATAAATTGAGAAAGGAAGGGCACAGGATAATTGAAGTTCCGAGTGTTTGGTTTGACGTTCAAGGCAGTAAGATTGATATTAAGAAAGACTCAATAAGGATGTTCCTTGCAATATGGCAACTGAGAATTGTAAATTCCCCGTTTAGAGGATTTTTGAAACCTGGAAAACCCATGATAGATTTTGTTTGGAGGTTTGTCAAATGAAAATAATTTTTGCTGCATCTGCCGGGGGGCATTTAACGGAATTATTAATGATAGCTAATAAAAAGGTTATTGGAAAAAATGATAAAATTATATTGAGTGAAAAAACTGACCGCACGAAAAATTTATCTGGAAAGGTTTATTTTTTTGAAGCCCTGGGATATAATCCTGTAAAATACATTCTTCCGTTATTGAGGTGTATGAAAATATTGAAAAGGGAGAAAGTTAAATTGATTTTGACTACCGGAGCAGAGGTGGGATTGGTTGCGATTATTGCTGGAAGATTGTTAGGTATTAAATCTGTTTTTATTGAAATTGCAGGCAATCCGAAAACCCCCTCTTTGGGAGGGAGGATGGCTTATCTTTTTAGCAACGTCTTTCTTGTCCAATATCCCGAGTTGGCTAAAAAATTTGGGAGAAAGGCAAAATATGTTGGGGGAATAATATGATATTCGTCAGTGTTGGGAACCATGACCAACAATTTACCAGACTGATAAAATGGATCGATTCAATTGCTCCAAAAATAAAAGAGAAAATTATAGTTCAGAGAGGTTATACAAAGTACGTGCCAAAAAATTGTGGAAGTTTTCAATGGTCGAAGAGTCTTTCAGATTATATTAAAAAATCAAATCTAGTTATAACCCATGCTGGCATAGGAACAACATTGGAAGTTTTGAAGAAATATAAAAAACCTTGCATCGTAGTTCCCAGACAACACAGTTATGGGGAACATATAAACAATCATCAAGTTGATTATTCCAGATTATTAGAAAAGAAAAATGTAAGGGTTGTATATGATGTTAGGGATTTAACTCCTAAATTATTAAATAAATATAGGAAAGTTGTAAAAGTTGAGAATAAGAGTTTTAATAGCCTTCAGGACTTTTTGAGCAGGATTATTAAAAAAACGGAGGCTGAAATTGGCGAAAAAATTAACTAATTGTCCGTGTTGCGATGGGATGATAGGTGTTTTATACGAGGAACTTTATGATAAGAGCTATATGGTTCCTGGTAAATTCAAGATGTTTAGGTGTAATAGATGTGGACTTGATTTTATTAATCCAATTATGAATGAAAAAGAATTAGGAAAATATTACCCAGAAGATGAATATTATTCTTTTTACGATTATAACAAACTAGCGCTTGTCTACCATAAAGTTTCGGCCCTGTATCATTCTAAAAAGAACTTTTTTGTGTCTATTTTGCTCAAACCTTTTTCTTCTTTATTATACACTTATAAATTAGGGAAAGGGAAAAGCATTTTGGAGATTGGATGTGGAAATGGAATGATGCTTGAAATTTATAGGAGCTATGGGCTAAAAACTTCTGGATTAGAGCCATATGGTCCTGAATTAACAAAAAGAGAAACAAATCTAGGGATCTTGAGAAAAAATATAAAAGATGTCCAATATCCCGAGAATAACTTTGATTATATAGTGATGAAGGAAGTTTTGGAGCACGTCCCTGACCAAGAAAGTGTTTTGAAAAAGTGTTTAAAGTGGTTGAATCCGGGAGGGAGGCTGATTATTACTGTTCCTAATACTGATAGCTTATGGAGAAGAATTTATGGAAAAAATTGGTTTGGATATGATGTTCCAAGGCACATCTATAATTATAGTCCAAAAAATATATCTATTCTTCTTAAAAAAATTGGTTTTAAAATCAACAATATAAGAGTTTATGACACTCCTTATATGATCGATGGATCTATGAAATTTGAGAGAGTAGACAGAACTGGAAAAAAAGAACACCGGGTAATATTTTCTAATTTTTCAAAGATTATTTTAGTCCCTATTAGCTTATTGGTTAATTATTTTAAGAAAGGCTCTCTAATGGAAATAGAGTGTGTTAAATAACTAAACAAGTGAGATTAATTTTATAAACCATCTATTAATAGACAAATATGGCTAACTGGCCAAAGATAAGCATTGTTACTTGTACTTATAATGGAGAAAGAGTAATTGAAGATTATTTTAAATATATTTTTTCTCAAGATTATCCTAAAAACAAAATTGAATTAATTGTTGCAGATGGGGGAAGTAGTGATAGAACCCTCGACATAATAGAAAAATATAGGAAGAAATATCCTAAAATAATCAAATTTATGCATAACCCTCGGCAATATTCTATGGGAAAGGGCATGGGGATGGACCTAGCAACCCGAAAGGCGAAGGGAGAATTTATTGTTCAACTTGGCCAAGATAATTTGTTAGTTCAAAACGATTGGTTGAAAAATATGATAAAAATCCTTATTGAGAATCCGAAGATTACTGGTGTTCAGTCCCGGCTTTTTATTCCTAAAAATGCATCTATGACTGATAAATATGTTAATGCTATCGGCATAGAAGACCCTTACGCTATTCCTTATTCCTTGACAGCCCAAGTAGCATTTTACCCAAAAAAATTCAAATATGATAAGAAAGGTGATTTTTTCATATATAGAATAGACAAGGATAATTTTTATTACGCGGGCGATAATGGGTTTGTGATAAGAAGAAAGGAGTTTTTAGAAACTGGAGGATATACCCAAGACATAGATAATTTTTATAGAATGGCTGAATCCGGGAAGAGATATTTTATTGCCGTTCCAAGAGATATCAGACTTTATCATAAAACTACAACCTCGCTAGAACATATGGTTAAGAAAAGAGTGTTTTACATCGGACATTACCTAATCAAGAATTATGGGGAAAGAGATTTCTATTGGATGGACTTTAAGAGAATAAGTTTTATGAGAAATTTAAAATTTTTATTAACTGTTGCCCATAACTTCTTATTTATTCCTGGTGTTTTTCAAGGATTGAGGATGGCGTTGAAAGAGAAGAAAGGATATTGGTTAATACATCCGGTAATGTTGTGGGTTATTACGATGGCATACATATATGCATTCTTTTATGCTAAAATAGGCAAGAAGCAGACTAAAGCAGATATTTGATTAGTTAACTTTTATTTCTAATTCACCTGACTTAACTCTTTGAACCATGTCATTTAAGATAACTATCTTATCCACGGGAACTGTTGCGATTAATCGAGCTAGCCAGTGTGACTCCCAAATCGCTCCTGCTCCCTCCATGTCCTCTAATCCTTCTCCAGCATCATTTCCTCCGATGTTTAAGGTAAGATAATGGTCTGGTCCTCTTTGAATCATCCAATCTAGATTTGAGATGCCCATACCATACATATGCCTCTCTTTTCCTAATGCTGGACAAGGTACAGGGGAGTCTAAGTCAACCCAAGAAACGATCCCATATTTCTCTGAAAGACTTCTTGTGCTTCTTCTAGGACTCTGGTAACATCCTCTTTCCAGTTATAGATTCTATGTTCCATGCGTTGAGAAACATAATCTTCATCAAGTCCTAAATCTGGAAGCCCTTCTTTCATCTCTCTTACTAAAGCATCTATCGGGCGCTCTCCTTCTTCCACATGTCCTCCAAAAAGAATAACGGCTTTGGGTCAATAGAAACAATAATTTCCAGGTCGAAATAAGTCTGTCCTGGGATAATCTGATTTATCGACTTCCCTTCCTTGTAAAAGATAATCCGTGTCATATCTGGGGCCACTTACTAATAATAAGCTAACTGCAACATCTGTGTCTTCTGCCGTGATTAATTTTTGAAAATGTCTTTTTAATTCTTTTTGGAGATTTCTATCATAGAGAGTAGTAAAAATTAGGGGAAAGATTGGAGGTTAGTGCTGAAAACTCTTCTGGGGTAATGTGTCCGGATTTGTTAACAGGAGATGTTGATTTTGTTGCTCAAGTATTGGCAAAGGATTCTTTTGAACCTTCTACCCGATATTTATTGACAAGAGCGCTTGGTGGGGCGGTTTTAGATTATTCTGGAAAGGATATAGGAAATAAAAATGGAGGCCTGTGGGAAATCACTATGAGGCCCTTTTATTAACTCGTTCTTAAGAATTAGGGAAACAAGTTTGGAAGTGTGTAGGGCTAACTCGGTCTAACTGTCCAAACATCACCGAAAGCAAAGGCGTCCTTTCTTTCCGTATCAGGTTTTTTTGGATTGTAAGTCCTATCCATCAAATGCAATACAGTTGCCTTTTCATTTGCCAAAGGCATATAGCCGTGCCAATATCCAGGAGGTGTTTTTACTAGAATTGAGTTCTTTTCTCCAATTGTGAGGACTTTTATTTTGGCTGGCTCTTGAGAATCATCGACTAAAACATATTTGATGTTTCCTTTTATACAGGTTGTATAATCTGTTTGTTTCGAATGTTTATGGAGCCCTTTTATTGTTCCTGGATAGAGTTCGGAAACTAAAGTTTGTCCAAATTTACCTGAAAACAGATTATCATCATTCCTAACAACTTCAAATAAATATCCTTGACCGTTTGCAATGACATTGAGCTTTTTTATTTCGACACCTGGAAAATCTTCAGAGTTTGGATTATTGGAAGGCTTGTTTGTTGATTCTGGTTCCAGAATTCTCGGGGTTGGATAATGGACAATAAATCGGCCTCCTCTTTTTAAAAATTCTGATTCTTTTTGCATTATTTCTTCTGCATGGTTCCATGCTGAAAGTAAAGCGTAATCTGCATTATCTTCGTGAAAATGTTCCGGAGAAACTATAGGGATGTGCTTTCCAGGGGAAAATCTACCTTGTTTGAAGGGTGTGGAATCTGAAATATATTCCAAAGTTTCCCTGCCTATATCGCAGTAATTTTGGACTATCGTTCCTTTTGAAGCTGCAGCATAACCTACTATTTTCTTTCCTTCATCCTTTAATTTTCTTAAAAGGGCTTTTAATTCTATTCTACTTTGTTCTACTTTCTTTGAAAGTTCTAGATATGGTTGAATTGTATCAATGTCTTTTTCTTTTTCCTCCTGGAGATATTTTTTTAGTCTGTCTGTTTTTGGATAGTCGCCTTTTCTGCATGCATAAACCCTCATGCTTCCTCCGTGAACCCATTGTTTCTCAGCGTCAAATACTTCTAAGCCATATCTTTCGAATAAATTGGATAAGGAGGTTAATGAAAAATACCAAACATGTGCGTCATAAATCTGATCATATGAAACCTTTTCTAATATTTCTGGAATGTATGGGTCTTCCGTTATAAAGACTCCTTTGTTGGCTAAAAGCCTTTCTATTCCTTTCATACAACTGCCTATTTCGATTATACTTAACAAAACATTGGTTGAAAAGATTACCTTAAAGTTTCCTTTTTCTGCTAGGATTTTCCCTGCAAGCTCTTCTGTAAAAAATTTTGAAATTGTTTCAACTCCTTGAGTTCTTGCAACGTCAGCTACATTATCTGAGGGTTCAATTCCGAGAGTTTTGTTATTTTTAAAGGCCTTTAATAGGATTCCATCATTGCTTCCGATATCTAAAACCTGGGAATTTTCATCCAAAAATTTTTCCTCGGCTTCTTTGGCCATCTCTGCAAAGTGCTTCTCCATGAATTTAGAAGTTGATGAAAAAAATGCATAATGGGTTTTTCCAGCATCATCTGGAACAATATACTTACTATAGGGTGGCATTTCTATCAGTTGAACCATTTTACACTCTTCACAAAATCCAACGTCCAGGTTGTAGTAAAATTCTCCTTTTTCAAGAGTCTCTTTTGTAAGAAATGCATTGGCTATAGGCATTTTACCGAATGAAATGAACTTTACAAGAGCTGGCTTATTACAAGCCTTACAAATAAATTTCTCAACTCCGAAAAGCATAAGTCAGATTTAAAAAATCAGTTTAAATAGTTTTGTCTTATGTAGTATATAATACATAAATCTTTATTAATTGTTCTTGGGCTGATTTGAAATGTTGAACAAGAAGGTTTTGATTACTGGAGGATTGGGGTTTATTGGTAGTAATCTGGCTAAAAAATGTCTTGAGCTGGGCGCTGATGTGGAAATTTTTAGTAGTACTCTTGAGAAGGAAATTAACATCAATGATTTTAGAAGCCGGTTAAAAGTTACATTAGGGGATATAACAAACTATGGTGATGTAAAAAAAGCAGTTGTTGAAAAAGACTTTATATTCCATCTTGCCGGACAGACAAGTCATTTGGTTGCTATGGAGAATCCTTATCTTGATATTGATGCTAATCTTGTTGGGACAATTAATGTTCTGGAAGCTTGTAGGAAATTAAATAAGGGTGCAAAAATTTTAGGGATTGGAACAATTTCGCAAGTTGGATTGTCAGAAAAAGAGAGTAAAGAAGGACTAAAAGATGATCCTGTGGAAATTTATTCTGCTAACAAACTTATAACAGAGAAATATTTTCAAATCTACAATAATTCCTATGGGGTAAAAAGCTGTTTTCTTAGATTAAGCACTGTATATGGGCAAAGGCAAAGATTGGATAATGCGAAGAGGGGAATTACCAATTATTTTATTGGAAGGCTTTTTAGGGGAGAGGATATAACTGTTTATGGAAAAGGTGATTTTATTAGGGAATATTTACATATAGATGATGTTGTAGATGCCTTAATATTGGCTGCTGTTAAGGATGTGGAAGGGGTTTTTGTTTTGGGGGGGGATAGGATGAAATTTATTGAAATGGCTTCAAAGTGTGTTGAAGTCTTTAGAGAGATAACCGGCAAAGAGGGGAAAATGAAATTTGTCGAATTCCCCGAATATGAAAAAAAGATAGATGCTGGAAATAATTATGTAAATTGTCTGAAGGCTAAAGAGGTACTTGGGTGGTATCCTAAAACTAGATTCGAACAAGGGATTAAAAAAACGATAAATTACTACTTGAAAGAAAATAAGCTAGAGGGATATTTGAAATGTTGAACAAGAAGGTTTTGATTACTGGAGGATTGGGGTTTATTGGTAGTAATCTGGCTAAAAAATGTCTTGAGCTGGGCGCTGATGTGACTATATTGGACAACTTGATGGATGATACCGGATCTAATTTATTCAACATAGAAGAAATAAAAGAAAAAATTGAGTTTATAAGAGGTGATATAAGAGATAGGGATTTGATGGAAGAGGTTGTGAAAAATAAGGATATAATTTTCAATTTGGCAGCCCAGGTAAGCCCTGTTCTTTCTATGGAGAATCCTTATCTTGATATTGACATAAATTGTAAAGGCCAAATAACGGTATTAGAGGCTTGCCGAAAAAATAACCCTGGTGTTAAGATAATTTATTCTGGAACTAGGACTCAAACTGGTGCTGTTAAAAGTGGCATAATAGATGAAAACTGTGAAGACAATCCAAGCGATATTTATGGTGCTGGAAAATTAGCAGGAGAAATTTATCATTTAATTTATAACAAAGTTTATGGTATTAAAACATGTTCTCTAAGATTTACAAACATCTATGGTGAGAAGGCACAGATAAAAAACCCTAAATATGGGGTGATAAACTGGATGATAGGTCGTGCTGTTTCTGGAAATTCTCTTGCTGTGTTTAAACCCGGAGACCAGTTGAGGGACATCTTGTACATAAACGATGCCGTAGATGCCTTAATATTGGCTGCTGTTAAGGATGTGGAAGGGGTTTTTGTTGTTGGCTCAGGAAAAGGGGTGAAATTTGTAGATATTTCAAAATCAATTGCGGAGGTTTCTGGAAATGTTAAAGTTGAACTGGTGGATTGGCCCGAAAATAGAAAAAATATTGAAGTAGGGGATGCTGTTTTGGATATTGGCAAGATTATGGACTTGGGGTGGTCGCCAAAGGTGTCTTTATATGAAGGATTGAGAAAAACAGTAGATTTTTATAGAAATCATTTAGACAAATATATTATGGAAGGAAAAAAGTTTTGATTACCGGGGGATTAGGCCATATTGGGAGCAAGTTAATTAGAGAGTATTCTAAAAGAGAAGATATAAGCTTGATTAGAATTTTGGATAACTTTTTGGTCCAGAGATATTGTTCATTGTTTAATCTTCCTGAAAACAAAAAATATGAGTTTATAGAAGGAGACATTATCAATCAGAATGATTTGGAAGAGGCTATGAATGGAATAGATTTGGTTATACATTTAGCAGCAATTACGGATGCTCCAGCTACTTTACAAAACAAAGAAGAAACATTAAGAGTTAATCTAGAGGGAACTAAGAATGTTATAGAATGTGCGATTAAAAATAAAGTTAAGAAATTTCTATTTCCCTCGACAACTAGTGTATATGGAGAAGCAGAGGGATTTGTGGATGAAGAATATTCTGACAATTTATACAAACCCTCTAGTCCCTATGCAGAGGCTAAAAAGATTGCTGAAAAGCTAGTTCTTGAAGCAAATGGCAAGGGGATAGAAACCAATGTATTGAGGTTAGGAACTATTTTTGGAACTAGTATTGGCATGAGATTCCATACTGCAGTAAACAAATTCTGTTATCTTGCTGCCTTGAATAAGCCATTAACTGTCTGGGATACTGCCCTGAATAACAAAAGACCTTATTTGGGATTGGATGATGCAATTTCTTCATTTATGTTTGTTGAGGAGAAAGGGGTACCTGGAGAGCTTTATAATGTCCTTACAAAAAATTATACTGTCCAGGAAATGATTGATAAAATTAGGAAAGTGGTTCCTGATTTGAAAGTCGAAATTACGAAATCGCCTATCTTGAATCAGAAATCATATAACGTTTCTGACAAAAAGATTAGAGAGCTTGGTTTTGTTCCCAAGGATAATATTGAGGATTCTGTGAAGGATACGATAAATTTGTTTAAGGCTATCAAAAACCCATAATTTTGAGTATCTAAATAAATATAAATGGTTTATTGGAAAAATTTTAATGGAAACGGAGGATAGAATAAAAAATAGTTTTCAGAACTTAAAGAAAGATATTGAAAGTATTAAGAAATCGATAGATTCTTTGAAGAAAGATGATTTTTCTAAATCTGATGGAAGAATTTTTACATCTAAACCGTCCGTAAATTCAGACATGCTTGATGCTGTTAAAGAGGTTTTTGAATCTGGAATTTTCTCGAATGGTGAAAAGTCAAAAGATTTTGAGGAAAGTTTTGCGAAATTTACTGGGGCAAAATATGCTATTGCTGTTTCCAATGGCACTGCAGCTATAGAAATAGTGTTGCAGGCATTGGGAATAAAAGAGGGGGATGAGATTATTGTTCCTTCATATACAACTATGCCTAGTATCGAGCCAATAATTGGAGTGGATGCGAAACCTGTATTTGTGGATATTGATGAATTTTTTACAATTAATCCAAAAAAAATAGAAAGGGTGATTACAAAAAAGACAAAAGGCAATAATTCCAGTCCATTTATATGGAAACTCGGCTGATATTGGTAAAATAAAAAGAATTTGTGATAAACATAAATTGTTATTGGTTGAAGATTGCGCCCAAGCCCATAATACCCTTTATATGAACAAACATGGGGGTACTTTTGGTGATGCTGGTTGTTTCAGTTTTTATCCTACGAAAAATATTACGGTCTTGGGAGAAGGGGGAATGATTATAACCAATAATGAGAAGTTAGCTAAAAAAATGAGAAAAATCGTTAACCATGGTGAAGAGGGAGATATTCCCATGTAGTCTTAGGTGGGAATTATAGACTTGGAGAAATTTCTAGTGCTATTGGTCTAGAACAGTTGAAACTAATTGAAAGATTTACGGATAGAAGAAGAGAAATTGCTCGAATCTATGATTGAAACTGGAAAAGTAAAAAAATAATCTTACCTAGAGAGCCAAAATACTCTCGACATTCATATCATCTATATGTTATAAGGGTTAATCCAAAAAAGAGAGATAAAATAATTGAAGAATTAAGAAAAGAAAACATATTTCTTGGAATCTATTATCCCGTGCCTTGCCATTTGCAGAAAGTTGTTCTGGATAGATTTGAAAGAAAGAAACTCTTGAATACCGAGAAGAGAGTCAAAGAAATTATTTCGCTTCCCATGTACCCAAATTTAACTGATGACCGGGCAGTTAGAATAGCAAAATTAGTCAAAAAATTAGCTTGAGGTTTCCTGTCTAAATGTTGGTCGACTTTGCAAATCCTTGTCTATTAAGAATTTACTCGATTTAAAGAGGCTTTCAAAGGTTCCTGCGTCTGACCAGAATCCTTTTATAATATCATACTTGCAATTTCCCTCTTTGACATAGAAATCAATCGCGTCTGTTATTTCTAGTTCTCCTCTTGCAGATGGAGACTGGCGATTTATCTTTTCAAACACTGTTGAATCAAACATGTATAATCCAGTTATTGCAAGATTTGATTTAGGATCTCTTGGTTTTTCTTCCACATAAACAACTTTATCCTCTTCTACGACAGCGCATCCGAAACGTCTGCCTGACTCGATTGACACTTCTTTCAAAAAAATTCTTGCGCCTGATTCTTGTTTTTCAAATTCTTGTACAAATTGAAATATATCGTCCTCAAAAATATTATCTCCTAAAATTACGATAACTTTATCTTCCCCTACAAATTTTCTCCCTACATTTAATGCTTGTGCTATCCCTCCTGCTTCTTCTTGGATGTCGTATGCTAAATCCACTCCGAATTCCTTTCCTGAGCCAAGTAAATTTAGAAAATCTCCTGCGTGTCCTGGTCCAGAAACAATTAAAATATCCTTTACGCCTGCATCTGCTAAAGTTTTGATTGGATAATATATCATTGGCTTGTTGTATACGGGCAATAAATGTTTATTCGTAACTTTTGTACACGGATACATCCTGCTTCCTGTCCCCCCTGCCAAAATTATTCCTTTCATGAAGTTCTCCTCCCTTCAATATTTTTTAAAGGTTCCCACCACCAGCTGTTTTGTTTATACCATTGTACGGTCTCATTAAGCGCGCTATCAAAACTATGTTTGGGATTCCAACCCATGGATTTTATCTTTGAACAGTCTAAAGAATATCTTAAATCGTGGCCTTTTCTATCTTCTACATATTTTATTGATGATTCATCCGCACCTAAACAGGATAGGATGGATTTTGTTAAATCCAGATTTTGTAGCTCATTCCCTCCGCCGATATTATAAACTTCTCCTGGCTGGCCATTGTGGATGATAAAGTCTATAGCCTCGCAATTATCTGAAACGTGTATCCAATCCCTTACATTCTTTCCTGTTCCATATAATGGAACCTTTTTCTCTCCGATTAAGTTTGTTATGAATAATGGCATGACTTTTTCAGGGAACTGATAAGGACCAAAATTATTTGAAGATCTTGTTATGATTATGGGTTGATTAAATGTTCTTATGTTCCCCATGCACACCATTTCTGCTGCAGCTTTTGAAGCACTATATGGAGATGAAGGGTTTAACAAATCTTTTTCTGTGCTTGATTTAGAATCAAACCCTAAGGAGCCATAGACTTCATCAGTAGATATTTGAATAAATAACTTGGCCTTTTTTCTTCTCGCGGCCTCTAAGATTGAGTGTGTTCCAAGAACATTATTTTCTATGAATACTTCTGGTTCGTTAATAGAATTATCCACGTGTGATTCTGCGGCGAAATTGACTACTATATCCCCTTCATCTACGAGGTGTTGCATAAGGGCATAATTTTTAATATCTGCTTTGATAAATTGATAATTATCGGATTTTATATCTCTTAGATTTTCTAGATTTCCTGAGTAACTCAGCTTATCTATATTGATTACCTTATAATGGGGATACTTATTAATGATACATCTGATGAAATTCGAGCCTATAAATCCGGCACCTCCTGTGACTATCACTCTTTGGGCCATATTAAGCAAAGATTTGAGGGTAATTTAAATTTAATTATCTGTCAATATATAGTTTTTTATCTTGAAATCTCGTAGATAAATGTATCTTGGTGAGTTGAAGCAAGCCTGAAAGTGATTCCATCAATTTCCATTGTTTCCTTGACGGTTTGCTGTTGATTTATCAGGTCTAATTGAGTATCCATGAAAGGTACTTCTATAGAGCCGATTATCGTCTGGCCATTTTGTGAATTTTGGAAATAATTCAGTTGAACCATCCAGGGGGGTAGGGCAGGTTCAAATATATAGATTACAAGATATCTTATTTCTGGGTTATCCTTCATGGCTTGGGTGAATTCTTCCAAAGAGACTTCGGAAAAACGTTTCTCAAATATCCATTCAGGGTCTTCTACATTTCTTTCCGAGTAATAAGCTAAGACAGGGGTGGGATAGCCTAATGCTGAATCAGAGGGATTTGAATTTGATTGGATAAAAAGTCCTGCTTCCTTTACTCCTGTGAATGAACTTACTTTCGATTTTATTATTGGGTCTGCATGCTGGATTTGATAGTATCCGCCGTAGCCCACTAAAACAACGATTATGATTATAGGAATGTATTTGTGATATTTCTTGAAAAAATTCGCAATAATGGTTGTGCTTCGAGAAATACAGATAAATGAGCCCATTAAAAGAGGAAAATACCACCTGGGTTCTCCGAAGTCTCCTTGTGCTTGTTGATAGAAGAGAAAATAAGATAATGTAATTGCTATCGTTAATATGAAAAACAAATCTGAACGAACTTTTGAATTCTGGGATTTTCTAATATGTCCAAGTGAAATGAATATGTTAGCCAACAGGGCTAGTGCGCCTAACCAGAACAAATAAAGAAGTGGGCTTGCTAATGCATTTGAAGTATTTTGAAAAAACGCTGGGAAAACATCGAAAGGCAATAAATTGAAGGGTGTTTCTCCACTCGTATACTTAGCAGCCACTTTTGTTATTGGTGCGAGAAATGCAAAAAACTCCAAAAATAAGATCAACGGAATTGAAACTGCAAGAGCTATCCAATTATATTTATCTTTTACTAGATGGGTAAATTTTCTAGTAAGCAACATGTAAATGATAAAGAAAAATCCAAATACAAAATACCCACGTCTGAATCCGTATGAAAGAACAGAAAGTACTGCTACAAGAGGAATTGCCCAATGGGATTTTATTTTTCCAAAGATTAGTTTTTTCTTCTCATATCCTTGCCAAAAGACTAATATAGCAAGTAGGCCAAAGAACAAGGCAGGTATCCCTAAATGAAACCTCATGCTATTGAATAAGATAGACCACAACGTAGCCATTAAAAAAGCAGAAATTAAGGCTATCTTTTTGTCTTTATAAGCCTCTACTGAAATAAAATAAACTATTGCAATTATTAATATCGAGGGCAATATTTCTAAGATAAATTTGATTGCTACTTCGGAAAGTGCAAATTTAAACAAAAGTGCAACTATATAGTAGAACAAGGTGTTGTGCTGAGAAGAGACAGACCATTCTACCGGAAATCCGGCGAGATTCTTTGCATAAGCCATATAATCCGCCTCATCCCACCATAAAGGTTGAGATTTTGTAAGTGAAAAATAATAAAGACGAATTACAATTCCGAGAATTAAAATTGTAATAAATGTTAGGGTGTAAGGGTCTTTAATCCAGGCTATAACCTTATTTTTTCGACTTTGTATTATTTCTGAGGAATCATCCATTATGTTTTAGGGGCAAGAGGTTTTTTATTAGTTTCTAATTTAATTCACTAAGGACTTCTGAAACAGATATGCTGTTTACAAGCTCTTCTGAATATTGGTCACTTTTTTCTGGGAAATAGTCATAAAGCATCGGAGAAACTACTTTTTTTAAAATCCCATAGCCTTCTATTTCGTCTGGAGAAGTTACGAAAAAAAGACAAATAGTTGGCTTTTCAAAAGAAAGGGCTATGTGAAGTGCAAAGGAATCTGAGCAAACAATGGTTGATGGAAGACTAATAAGGGAGAAAAACTCTCTGTCTGTGTTATTTGGATTATTTTTGTACATCCTTATTCCTTCGGATTTCAATTCCCCTACAAGTTTTTTATGAGTGTCTATTTCGTCAGGCCCACCAAAAAGAAGCACATTTTTTCCAATCTTATTTAATTCTATTATAAGATTTTTTATTTTGTTCGGGGCCCAGGCCTTTGAAGGCCATCTCTTTCCAGAGCCCATGTGTATTCCTACTAAATCCTCGGGATTTAAATTGTTGTCTTGTAAAAATTTCTGAGCATAAGACTTTTCATTTTCTGTTAGATATATCCTGGGTTTTTGCTTCTTAAATTCTAATTCTGCCAAGGAAAACATCATTTCCTGATAAGTCTTTTTATTTTCTCTTTTTAAATCATCATCGAATAAAGTGTTAAGATAATACTCGGCACCTTGGTTGAATGAAATAGGGTAACCAAATTCTTCTGAGAAACCAAGTTTCTTTTCTGCTGAAACCTGTTTCGCTACATCCGTTGCTTCTTTTTCTATGTCAAAATTGTACAAAATGTCAAACTTTTTCTCAGTAGAAAATGGAGGTGTTTTTATAGAATCGATTAAAGGATGGTTTTCAAGAATCTTAGAGGAAGAATTTTTGGTAACCCATGTGATTTTTGAATTGGGGAATTTTTCCTTTATTGCAGGTAATACTGATAATGTTCTTACTACATCTCCCTTGGCTCCAAGCTTGATTATTAATATTTCCATGCATTTCGAAAAGGGAAGGATTTTTTAAAGGTTATTGATGTTTAATCTAGGATAAAATGAAAGCCTATATTGCTGGGAAACTTGGAACTGAAAGTGAAAAAAAGTTACTTGTGGATGTAGATAAGTTATGCAAGAGTCTGGGGGTTAAAACCTTTCTACCCCATAGGGATGTTGGTCTTGCGGAATCAATTGAGGATGTAGATAGAATTTTCAGAGGAGATATAGAGGAGGGGTTTAAGGGAGTGGGTTTAGTGATTGCCGTGTTAGATGGGCTTCACGTGGGAGCTGGAACTTCATGGGAGTTAGGTTATGCATATGCAAAGAAAATTCCTGCTATTGGGCTAAAAACCGATGAATCTCCCGAAGATGCTTTAGAATATCTTAGTTCAATTTTAATTGCTTCCATGACCATAGTTAATGACCTTGATAAATTGAAAGAAGAAATTAAAAAACTAATCTAATGGTTTTGTTGATTGAATTTCATTTTCTCTCCACCCATCCGAATAACTTGCTTTTTTCATTTCAATAAATGCTTTGATGTAAATGTATAATCTTGCAGGATATAATTGGATAGTGTGGTAAATTTCCCTTAAATTTGAAGGGTAAACCATTGCAAAGAACATCCCTTCTTTAATTTCGTTGAATAAGGATTTTGTTCTTGGCATATCGGGTGCGATTTTATTAAGATTCTCATGGGCTTTTACATTTCTTACTTTTTGATTCAACCAATCTTTCCAATTTGAAGGGTTTTTTACATAAACTTCTGCTCTATCGGCATATGCTATTTGATATCCCTTTTTCCAGAAAAGAAAGGGGATTATGCTATCTTCGGATGTTTTTGATGGGAAGCTTGTGATTACTCCATTCCTTATTGCAAAAAGATATCCGGAGCATTCAAAGAAGCTTTTTTTTCTTGCCAGATTTCTTCTTGCTTTATCTATCCCTGCGAAAGCTATTTTACTCCATAAGCCATACTTAGTTTTTCTTGAGTCTATTGAAATAGGTCTTCCAGTTACACACCCTACTTTAGGATCTTTAAATTTCTCCAAAATTTCAAGGACTGCATTTTTTGAGACATAAACATCTCCATCGGTTAAAACAATGATATCGTTCTTATTCTTGGAATAAATTTGCTCAAATAGGATATTCAAGGCGTAACCTTTTCCATCTCCAGGGTCTAGAAAGAAAGACACTTTTTTGCTCCTTATTCGCTTTTTTACATAATCCCATACTTCTGGAAAAGGGTCGACTAGAATAATTTTGAATTTTTCTTTTAAATTTTCTTGCTCCAATAATCTATTTATTGCTCGAACTGTTGATTTTGGTTCTTTATATGAGGTTATTACAATATGGATCATTCTACTTCAAAAGGATAATCTTCCGGCCTAATGAGGACCGTTTTTTCACCCCTCTGATTGGTTAACTCTAGCCTACACTTCCTTTTGCCTTGTTTTCCAATCTCTGAAAACTCTATGTTCTGTATCTTCAGTTTTTGACCTGCTAGATTCACTATCTGGCCTACTTTTAGGTCTTTTGCCATCTTTTTCATGAGGGGGGAGATAAAAGCAAACTTATAAAGGTTATTAATCTGGAAAAAATATGAAAAATGCCATAGTTCTTTGTTCAGGGGGGTTAGATAGTGTGGTTACAGCCCATTATGTCAAATCTTTAGGCTATTGCAATATTAAGGTGCTTTTTTTCGATTATGGTCAAAAAAATATTAAGGGTGAATTGAAATGCTCAAAAATTTGTTCTGATTTAATTGGGGCAGATTTTGTTAAGATTAGACTTAAGGAGCTCGGGGAAATTTCTGATTCCTTAATTAATAAAGGTGGAAAATTCAAAATGCTTGGTAGGAAAGATTTAAAAGACACATCTAAGGAAAGTGAGAAATGGTATGTCCCTTGTAGAAATCTGATCTTTTTATCCTATGCCCTTGCGTTGGCAGATAGTGAACTAATGAAGAAAACTAAATATGATGTTTTTGTTGGATTTAAGAATGAAGGAAAAGAAAGTTATCCTGATACAACAGATGAGTTTGTAAAGCAAGTTAACTTGATAGGTGAGAAATCCTGTTCTGGGAAAATTAATGTCCTCGCACCATTAATAAAAAAAGATAAAGAGGACATTATTAAACTTGGGGAAAAAATAGGTGTTGATTTTAGAGATACATTTAGTTGTTATACTAGTATAGATGACTTGCATTGTGGTTCTTGTCTAGCTTGCATGTTGAGAAAAGAAGGCTTTTATTGGGCTAATGTGAAAGATGAAACAAAATATTTAGCTAATTAATCTGACAATGGTTTTTGCTACCTTGTTCCATTCAAATCTTTCCACAGATTTTTTAGCATTTTGTCTTAATCTTTGATTTTTAGACCGGATTGCGAGATTTAACTTTGAGGATAGACTTTTTGCATCTCCTGTTTTGAAGAGAAATCCGTTTTTACCATCTTCGATTATTTCTGTTGAACCATGAGTATTTGAAGCAATAACTATCTTCCCCCTAGACATGGCTTCTATAAGTGACTGGGGCATCCCTTCTCTCTTTGATGGTAAGACAAATATTCTAGCGGAGTCTAATTTCTTTATCTTTTTCTTCGTGTCGTAAATAGGTTCCGAGAATGAGACTCTTTTATCGAGATTATTTTTAGATATTAATTCCTTAAGAAAAGTTAAATATTCTTTTTCTGCTGGTCCTACAATCTCTAGTTTTATTTTCTCATTTTTGATTAAAGACATTGCTCTTATTAGGGTTTGAAGGGATTTTAATGGGGAAACTCTTCCCAAGAAAAGAATTTTATTTTGTTCTCTTGCCTTCTTTTGTTTGAAGAATTCTTTAGGTATTCCGTTAGGGATATAGGCTATTTTGTTTTTATCGAGTCCTAATTTTCTCAGAAAACTTTCTTCCCATCTTGTTATTGTTATTATTTTGTTAAACTTGTTTAATACCTTAGGGGCGATTAGCGAGTCATATAATTTTACCAATACTGAGGCCATATTGCCCCTAGTTATATTATCGTGAGAAAAGGGGGCATGGGTAACTAAGAATACTCTTGAGCCTGTAATTTTTGAATATTTTATGGCTAAATTTGTATGTGGGTGCCTATATGAATGAGCCATTACTATGTCTGGCTTATATTCCAGAAAATCCTTTTTGAAATTCCAGTACATGAAACTTTCGCCCCCGAGTTTCTTGAAAGGAAATCTATGAATCTCAATAAGCCCTATTCTTTCAGAAGGTTTTGCAATTTTGTTTGACCCCTTCACTGCATTAGACGAGAATACCTTAACTTTAAATTTCTTAGACAGTTCCTTAGATTCTCCTAGGACTCTAGTCCAAACTCCGCAAACTCCTGCAGTATAATTGGTTAATTCAAGTACTTTTAGCCTTTTTACCATGAAAAATAGCAATAAATGTGGTTAAAAACCTATCTAAAGTTCTCATCTTTAATCAGTCTTGCAGACAACCCTTTTATTGTTCCTGCTACTCTTATGCAAGAAAATGCAAACAAAATGCCAATATCCTTTGGGGAGCTTGGCTTAAATTTACCTTTTGTCAACTTTTTTAGGAAAACTAAGAAAGACAATGGAATGAATCCAATCACTGCACAAGATAATATCGGAATAGTTAGTAATTTTTTATCTAGGATGGGGTAATGAACGGATAATGATGCACCAATCCATTTGCTCTGCTTAAATATCTCTTTAAGGCTGGCAGGATTTTTGTGATAACAAAAAGCTCCTTTTGCAACATCGGATTTAATACCATGTTTTATTAAAAAAGTCAAATCGTCCGCATAACCATATTTTGAATCGAATCCGCCCATTTCTTCAAACTTTTTCTTTAATATTGCCCTAAATACTATTCCCTTATTTCCCTTAAACCTATTTTCTGCAGTGTATGCACCCCAACACCTACTCCAAACACTATTAAGATTTGAAGCTTTTTGATATTGTTCTTCTGTTCCAAAAGATTTTCCCTCTAATATGGGCTTTGTTAAATTTTTTAGATAATCTTTATCAAAAGTCATATCTGCGTCGACAAAAATCAAAATTTTTCCTTTTGCCTTATTTGCCCCTAAATTTCTTGAGAATCCTGGCCCTTTATGTTCCCCTTTAATCAGTTTTACTTTCTTAAAAGATTTAACAATTTCCTTTGTTCTATCTATGGAGCCATCATCCACTATTATGATTTCTATGTTTTTGTAAGATTGGTTACGAAGACTTTCTATACATTCTCCGATATCTTTTTCTTCATTATATGTTGGAATTATTACAGATAACTTAGTTTTCATGATAAGCTCATCAAATAATCAATTTTATTTAGAAGGTTTTTATGGGGGAATTTTCTATCTATCTTGCTATTCTTTAATTCAATAAAATCCCATGAATGGGCATAAAATATTGGTTTTTTATAAAATATATTAAGAATTCTTAGATATAATTTTATGAGTGGTTTTGGAAGAACTCTCATTGTTAATGAAACAAAAGGTATTAGCAGAGATGGGCAAGGTTTTTCCCGTAAATTTGACCTTATTTTGTATTCGTTAAGAGGGGAAAAGAAACCTCTTATATTCAGGACTATTTTTTGGGGAAAAAATAAAAATTGGAATAGGTTTAACGGTGTATAAGAAGAATCATATTTAAATCCATATTTGTTTAATAAATCAAGGGTTCTTTTATCTATACTATGCTGGGGGGCCCTGAATCCCTCCAGTTTGAAACTGAATTTGGAATAAAGTTTGACTATTTTCTGGATTTCTTTCTCTTTTTCTGCATTAGAGAGATCGTCAAAACGCTTATGTGTGTAACCATGAGATGAAATTTCCCAACCCTTTTTATATAATCTTTTAAATATTTTTGAAAACTTTTCTAATACTTCTCCTGTCACAAATAAAACGGGGCGTATATTATTTTTATCACATATATTTTCAAAATTCTTTAAACCTATCAAAACTCCATTGAAAGAGTCTTGGTTAATATCTTTTTCAACATCGACACTGAAAATTATTTTATTTGGCATCTGAAATTTTTTCTGCTACTAAATATATGAAGAAACCGAAATGCTGTCTGCTAAATTTATGAAAAAAATTATCCATGTGATTAAAAATATTCGCCGGGTCCTTGTGAGGCATGGTCCAGTATGCCTTAAGCTTGAATCCTGCTTTATTCAAGATTGAAATTATTTCGCTTTTTGTAAAACTTTTTTCATATCCTAAATCCCAGGTTCCAAGCCTCATCTTAATATTTTTAGTTATATGAAAAAATGAATATTTATTAGGTACTGTAATGAATGCTAGTCCTCCTTTTTTCATTATTCTATTTAATTCCTTGAAGACTGAATAGGATCTGGGAGTATGCTCAAAAACTCCGAGTGAGAACACTTTAGTAAAATAATCATCCGGATAGGTTGTAGACTCCATGTCTGCTACGCTTAATTTTATCCTTTTGTCTTTGTTTAGCTTCACGGCTACAGGCGATATGTCTATTCCAAAGCATTCAGCGCCTGTTTTGTTTGTTATATCGATTAAGTGGGCTCCGACTGCACATCCTATATCGAAGACTATATCCTTTTTTTGTATATTCAATGCTTTTATTATGAAATCAGCGTTTCCTCCATATTTTCCGTAGAAATATCCATCTGATTTAACCCTATCATCCCAATATTTCTTCCACTCGTTTTTTAGTTCTTTCATTTTACCCTTTTGTCAGATAGGACAGTATTATAAAGATTTTGGACTTCTAGTGCTATCTTGCTCCATTCATATTTTTTAGCTGTCTTTTTCCCATTTCTCCCGATTTGGTTGGCTTTTTTAGGGGATTTTGCCATGGCAATTAATGCTTTTTCTAGGGATTCGACTGAGCTTGGTTTAACCAATACTATGTTTGTATTATCTTTGAATATTTTCCTCATTCCAGGTAAATCTGAAGCTATCACTGGTCTTCCAGAGCCCAGTCCTTCTAAGAGGGCAGGCCAAGGCAAGGCCTCCCAAATTGACGGAAAGACTAAGAGATATGATGAAGAAGCTTCTTTAAACAAGATTCTCCTATCGGAGACAAAACCCTTCCAGATTATTTTATCTGATTTGTATTTAGTTTTCAATTCATGATAAAGGTTGCCTTCCTTTTTTCCAATAATTTGAAGATTATAGCCGGGATATTTTTTTGAAAACGTTTGGAATGCCTTAAGTAAATTGCTTGTGCCTTTTTGCTTATGAATTCTCCCGATAAAGGTGATTTTCTTTTGAACTTTCAAGGGTTTTATTTTTGAATAGAATTCTAAATCTACACCATTTGGTATGTATTTGATATTCTCAATCTCTTTTTTTAAGTTATCAACATCTGCGACACTTACGGAGATTATTTTGTTCGCACGGGATAGACAATATCTAAATGCCGGCCAAATTAATTTATTGTCAAAAAATCTAAAGCCTGAAATTCCGTGAACTGTGATTATAACTTTGTAACGTAATTTTAAAATTGGAGTTAGAAAATATAAAAGATTTTCGTGTATGTGTATTAAATCATATTTTTTTACGGGCGTAATTAATAGAACAATAGAATAAACAAAAGAAGTTAGCAAGAATAAGATATTTCTAAAAAAATTATTTTTCTTGTATATTGGGACTGTTACCTTATTTTGGCATATTGAATTTTTTTGTGTAAACACAAAAGATTCTGGAATCCTTGAACTTATCTCGTATATGTGTCTTTCACTTCCCCCTTCTACGGGGGGTGTTAATCCCATCATTAAAATTTTCTTCATTTTATTTTTTCCTAAAATACATATCTTTAAAGAATGCTGATTTGTCCAAAAGACCCCTTAAGAAACTGTATTTCAAACCTGTTGAATAGATATATTGAGGTTTTATCTCTGCACCGAACCTTCCCTTGAATTTATTGATGTTGTAAAGTTTATCTCCTTCAGTTGCTCGAGTATCGTATCCGCCAAAATCGAAATATTTCAGGTTTTGTGATTTAGCATATAAGATTAGATTCCAATAAAGGTATGGCATCGCCTGTTTCTTTTGCCCTTCTGCTGATGATGCTGTTAAGTTAAGTATTGCGTATTTATTATTTTTGTCTAACAAAATTAACCCTCCTCCAAGAATAATATTATTTGATTTTATTAGGAATAAATTCCCTATTCCCGATTTTGTAATTTCCTTGATAAATCCTATTTTTTCTGGGGAAAATCTTCCTTGTTTCACGGTTTCTTTATAGATATTATAAAAATCAGATATTTCTTTTTCGTTTGAAGCCGGGACAAACCCGAGTTTATTTTTTTCTGCTGTTTTAACTCCCCATCTAGAAGATTTCTTTTCAAGACCTTTCCATAACTCTTCTTCTGAGGTGGATAAATTTAAGATTAAGGTATGGTTTGTAACTTTTTTGTATCTTTCCTCTTCCAGTTTTTTATTTAGAGGAAACAAGACTAGTGGATAATTTATCCCATAGAAAAAATTCTTGGAAACTTTTTTGAATTTTTTTAATATCTCATTATAGCCTTCCTCTGTTAAAGATAATGGGTTTCCCTCTGAAAATAAAAATTTTACTTTTCCAATGAGTGGGAGATTTTTTGTTCGTTCAAAATACAATAAGCCTGCTTTTAATTGACCAGATTCTTTTATTGCGAGGAATCGAGGGGTATCTCCTGAAATTCTTCTAGCTTCTGCCCATGCGGGACTTTGGTAAATGCTACCTTTTGACTTAGTCCAAAGACTTTTCCATTGCATTTTATCTTGGCCTCCTGAGTGAATTAAATAGTTCTAAATAAGAATTGTAAGTTTTGTCCTCTGAATAATTTTCTAAAATTATTTTCCTAGCCATTTTAGATTGTTTGTTCCTGTACTTTTTATCTTTTATTAGTTTCCTAAGTTCAGACAATGCTTTTTCTTCAGACATTGTAAAAAAACCATATGGCTCTTTTCCTATATTTAGTGCAACTACTGGAAGCCCGCAGGCTGCTGCTTCCGTTGTAGACCTGGATACATTAGTTTGTTGTTCAACTTGTAAAAATATATCCATCTTATTTAGATAATCTGGAAGCTCTGTATTTTTTATCTGACCAACCCATTTAGCGTTTTTGATGTTGAGTTTGTCTTTCAATTTATTAAAATAGTCCTTGTCTAATGAGGGGTCTAGAGGACCAACCCAGTGGAATTCTGTCTTTTGATTCTTGGACGCTTGATTAAATAAGGAAAGTGCTCTTTCAGGGTATTTTATTGGGGCAAGCCTTCCAACATAACCTACAACAATTTTCTTATTTTTTCTTTTTCCTGAGGGTTTGAATAAATTGGTCTTAATTCCATGGGGTATTGTTTGTATTTTTGCTTTGCTGGATTTCTTTTTGTTTAGAAATTGATATTCTGAGGCATTTACAGGAACCATTACGTCAGGAATCTTTAATGTTAAATTGTTATAAATTTTCATTAGGCTAATAAAGATGCTAGAACTTAGTCCGGGGCCTTTTTCTTTGTAAATTTCCCTTTTCATTGTCTCATACATTAAAGCTCCCCCCCTACATACAATTTTTGTATTTGTTAACTTTAGAGGAAGAGTAGCAAGCAGTTCAGGCTCTCCAACGACTATCACTTCTGCTTTTTCTTTTTTGGCTATTTTAAACAAATACCTGCTTGTAATTAGAAGTCTGTAGAGGTAAACGGCTGGATTAAATCTTAGGCCCTTTTTTTGTTTTGGCGTATATCTCACTTTTATTATCCCCTTGTTGTGTTTAATATCTTCACTATGGCAATCCTCTTCTTCTAGTCTATGGGCTAGGACTATCACTTTATGGCCTTTATTGGCTAGCCAATATGAGATTGTTTTGACAAATAAGTCTGTGCCTCCCTTATCATAGTGCCAGGAACCTACTTGGAACATAATATTCATAAAAATCCCAATATCAGGGTATTTAAAACGTTTATTGTTTTCTTGCTACTATCTGCCCAGCCCTCCAGAAAAATGGCTTGGATTCTAGAATTTTGAACCCTTTCTTTTTTAGATACAAGGAGATGTCTGCTGTGGAAGCCTTATGACAAAGGTCCTCATCCTCTCCGAAGACGTCTTTTGATAAGTTTGGGAGGGTTATCTCAAATAAAGGCTTTTTGGAAAGTCTTGTTTTGAATTGTTTTAACTTATTTTGGTTATTTGGGTATCTTAGAATTAAAATCCCCTTCTGCTTGATCACTCTGGCTGCCTCATCAAGCATTTTCCAAGGTTCGAGAACATGCTCTATAGTTTCAGCACTTATTACTGCATCAAATTCATTATCTTTAAATTTAAGAGATGTTGAGTCCATCACCTTAAATTGAGCCTTACCCTTCTTAGACTCCTTGATAAACAAAGGAGAAATATCTATTCCCGTTACATCGTAGCCCTTGTCTGCTAGAAAGTTTGCTACTTGGCCAGCTCCTGAGCCGATATCAAGAATTTTGGATCCTGGGGAAATATGCCTCCTTATTTTGTCCAGATATTTTCCATAAACAGAGAGATTGTGCCTTTTCAGCTGGTTTAGATATGGCTTGGAACTTGAATAGAATTCCTTCATGTCTTTCTTTAAATTACCCATTGAATTTCTATTTTGGCTGGTTTATATTGTTTTTGATTAATTCATACAATCTTTCAGTAGCCTTTCCATCTATTTTATAATAGTGTTTTTTAAGAAAGTTTTTCTCTCTTTTTAGCAAATCATCTAAATATCTTTTATCAGAGAGTACTCTTTTAATCTCTTTTTTTCCAGATTCCCGGTTTGTGATGTATGTGACTGCTTTTTCTTTCACCCAATCATTCGCTCCCCCATAATTGGCAAAATTAAATATGAATACAGGTTTGTTGAACATCATTGCCTCTAATGCCACTGTCGAGGTCATTGTAGAAAAGAAATCAGAAGATGCGATTGCCTCAAATGTGTCTTGTTTCCCATCCAAGATGGTTGTAGATATGTTTTCTTGTTCTGCAAGTTTTTTATATAGTTCAGCATCTAACTCTGCAGGATGTAGTTTGACCACTAAATGTATCTCATTAAATTCTTTTAAATCTTTTAACGCTTCGATTACCTTGAGAGTGGTTTTAGAGGGATCTGTGCCCCCTAATGTAACTAAAATTTCTTTTGGTTTTTTTCTAATGAATTTATTTTTTTTGTTATACCTGTATAAGGAATCCTCAAATAAAACATATTCTGGGACTCCAAAAGAATTATGGGCTAATCTTTTTGGTATTGTATAAAGAGGATAAATATTTAGATCTGCCTGTCTTGCCCCTTCTCCTAGATTGTCAATAGTAATTATCTGCCGATAGTAATTATCTTTTTACACAGGTGCTTAATTTTTTTCACGTATTGTTTACTTAGTGATAATTTATCTATAATTGCAATTGGCTCGTCTATTGTTGATAAAAGCCTGGAAAATTCATCCATTTCTTCCTTTTCTGAAATTTTGGTAACTTCAAATCCATTTCTTTTGACAATATTAATTCCAGGAAGGTTCTTCATTACAAATCTTACATTATGGCCTAATTTCCTTAGATGTCTTGCGAGAGTTATGCTCCGTGTTATGTGTCCAGTTCCTTGCTCGTTTCTTGGACGGCTTTTTTCTGAGCTTCCCCCATCTACCCTAAAAATGAAGTTTTTTTAAAGGATATGTCTAACAACTTTTCAGAAGAATCTATTACCTCCCTGACAGATATCCTGTCAAGACAAACTATATTTTCTGGACAAAAAATTTTCCTCATGCTCCTTGCACAAGGCCCACCATCAATCAATATTTTATGCCTCTTGCTATTTAATGGCCATGCACCCACTGCTTTTGCATAGGATGGGCCGAATAACTCAACTATTTTTGCTTTTACTTGGTAAGCAATATGAACGATGCTTGTGTCTGTGGCTATCAGCAATTCTGATTTCTTTAACAATGGAGCCAATTCTCTGATGGAGAATAATCCGCAAACATCATAAATTTTAGACTTTGTTTTTTCCTGGATTTTTTCCGCAAGATAAGATTCTTCTTTGGTTCCAGTTACAAGAATATTATACCCTTTTTTTGAGAAATGGTTTGCTACCTTTGCATATCTATCTACCGGCCATAAATGGGGAGGCCATTTTCCCCCCTTTAGAGTTTTTACAACGTGCTTTCCTCCGGGATGCATTACAATATATTTTTTTATTCGTTTCTTTTTCAAAAAGTTGTCTACTTTATTTTCTTCTTTTTTAGAATAATAAATTATGACGTCTTTTCTCGGGAACTTAAAACCTAATGATTCAAACATCTTAAATCCGAATTCAACCATGTGCGTACCCCATAGAGTAAATGGTTTCCTTGTAATGTGCAATTTGTTTTTGTAAACTAACAAACCCCTTATGCTTGGATAAAATGTAACCACCCTGTATTTAACGAACAAAAAATCCTTAAGTTTGAATGGGCCGAGACTTATAAAAAGTGCTGCATCAGGAGCATTTTTCTTTAATATATCAAGAGCTCTTCTTCCCTTGTGCTCTATCATTTCTATCCCAGGTATTTCTCCAAAATGCGATTTGGTTTTCTTATCAAGAAGAAAAGAAACATTTACTGAAGGATAAACTTTCTTAAAATAGTTGACAACGCCAAGAGCACAAAAATCGCCACCCACATTGCCCATTTCAGGATTTACTAAAACGACCAATATTTTTTTTATTTTATTTGTTTTAATTATTGTATACTTCGAAGGATCTAGTAGCAACCAAAGGAAATAATCTATAAAAACAGAGGCTTTTCTAATAAATTCGTGCAATTCTGTTGATTTTTTTCTTAGTTTGGGGCCTAGTTTCATTTTTTAACTCTCAATTTTGTGACTAAATCTACGGCTGGAAATATATATGCGAAATGCTTTTCATAAAAAACAGGATTTATTTTGGCGAGAGACCTCATAAAAAACCTTATATGGGGAAAAGTTATTCTTTGAGCCAATATTTCGAATTTATCGGACATGTTAGAGTTTTTGAAAGTTTCTGAATTGAAACCTCTTTTGTGTTGTAAATCGCCCCAAGCATTGTTGCTTGAAAAATGGGGTGTCCTGATATGAATCAAGGCTCCTTTTTTTGATATTCTGTGGATTTCGAGCATGACCTTATAGGCATCATCTAAGTGTTCTAAAAGGTTTTTCATTATGATTTCGTTAAACTGGTTGTCTTTGAAAGGATAGGGGATTTTATTTAAATCCCAGATTTTATCAACACCCTTAAACTTTTCAAAGTCGACATTCACATAACCAGGTCTGATATCATCTCCGCTTCCGAGATTTAACTTTTCTATTTTTTGCATTAAAAAGTGATGAGCAGCCCATTTAAAAAATTAATGCTGGCCAAGTTTATTAAAAATCTTGTTCTTTATTGCAGATAAAATCATTAAATCTTCTCCATCTAAAAATCCCAGAATAAAAATTAGGAATAGATAAACTAGGCCAAAAAATATTCCCAGTGTTAATAAGGAAAAAACATTTATATCAACGAAGCTTCTAGCCAATAGAAGGAGACCTATTGGAATCAAGGAAATAATAACTATTGCTGGAAAACTCCTTTTTATAGGAATTATTTTGATATAATGTTTGGCCTCTGAAATCAAAAGTATTCCTAAAAATACATAGGTAATTGATGTGGCAACAGCCGCCCCAGTTATCCCATATTTTGGAATCAATATGATATTTAATATTGTATTTATTGCTCCGGTTATAATTGTGTTAATCAAAAGTAGTCTGGATTTGCCAGCCATAGAAAGAAGGTTGTTTGATATAGTTGACATTGAATAAACTAACAAACCTAATGATAAAATCCTTAGGGCATTTTCAGCAGGTAGAAATTCTGGCCCAAAAAGTATGTTTATTAGTGCACCAGGAAATAGGATTATTATTGAAAAAATAGGTATGTTTAAGATTAGAATCCATTTGTTGACTTGTTTACTTAGTCCTTTCACAACACCTGTTTCTCGTTTTCCATACTCTTTTGTTATTATTGGGAAAAACATTTGAAAGAATAGTTGGGGCGCAAATGTTAATAAGAAGGCTATGGGCATGGCTGCGTTATAGAACCCCACCCATGTCGCATCCTGGAAGATTCCTATGAATAAAGTATCTATCCACAGATAAACTGAAGAAATTATAGAATAAAACATTACAGGCCAGGAGTATGAAATTAGGTCTTTCTTTGTTCTCACATTATTATCAGGGATTTTTCCAAGTATGACTGGAATCTGTTTTACGCAAACGAAATATGAAAAAATGAATAAGGTAATTATTGTTAGAAGATACGAAAGAGGTACCGATGTTGAACCAATTCCAAGGAATATTAGGGCAAGGACTGCAATTACTTTAAAAATGTTTTGGAATATATTTTGTAAAAAAGAATACCAAGCGACTTTTTCAAAAGCCTGGATCGTGGATAGAAATATGTTGGAAAGAAGTGAGAAAGGAATCATAAGACTAAATATTTTAAGAAATATCGTTAATGAAGGGTTATGAAAGAGGGTTAGAGATATTGGTTCTGCTAAGAAAAACAAAATTACGGATGATGTTATCCCTGTAAAAATCAGAAAATATGAAGAAAATTTAAATATATATCTTATTTTTTCCGGCCTGTTTTGTCCTCGATACAGGGGCGTGAATCTTAACATTCCCTGCGTCAGGCCCATGGTTGCTATTGCCCCAAACCATCCAACAACCATCAAAGACAGGGAAAGAAGTCCGTAAACCTCTGCTCCGAAATATCTGGCAACTATAATCCTATAAACATAAGTGAATATTTTTGATAATACAACCCCAAAAAATACAATTATTGAAGATTTTACAATTAATTTAAGCGAAGTATCAAGAGTTTTTTTTTCAGATCTATTCATGGATGATTAAGAAGTAATGTCTTTTTATGATTATGCCTGTATTATATCATCAAAAATTTTTTTTAGTTTCATATTCCTTTCCTTTATAGTGTGGTTTTTTTCAAATTTTTTCCTTGCATTCAAGCCCATTTTTTTTATCTTTGAAGGATTTTTGATTAGATTTTCTAGCGCCCTCGTGAGTCTGTCTATTAAGCTTGGATCGTCCAAATTTAGTACCTCTTTCATAAACTCATCTTTTCTTATAAAAGTAGGATATCCTGGATTATTATAGCCTTTAATTTTTTCGGATCTTTTAATTACCAACCCCGTGGTTCCGTTTTCCACGAAATCCCCCACTGCATATGTGTCCAGTGCAACTATTGGAATACCATACGACATAGCTTCCAGAAAGGAAGAAACTGAATAATTATGACCAGGCATGAATAGAATGTCTGTAGTTTTATATAATTCCACTATATCCCTGTATGGGATTTTCTTATCGATAACTTTTAGGTTGGATGTTCCTTCCAATTCTTTTTTTATCGATTCTGGAAGGTGACACCTAATTATTAAATCAACATCCTTTCTCTTAGAGAGTTTTTTAAATACCTTTATTACTTCCAACCCCCCCTTGATAAAAAAATCCTGGGGAATATTTATTGAGCCCATAAAAAGGATTCTGATTTTCTTTTTGTTATAAACCTTATTGACATTTTCAGGTTTTACCGCCAACTCAACAATTTCCACCTTGTCTGTTATTTTTTTTGAAAAATGTTTTTTTAGGAATGGAATATGGGCTTGATTAGTGCAGATTATTTTTTTACATTCTGGAGACAGAAGAACCTTAGCAATTCTTTGCTTGTTTTTTAGGAATAATTCATAACTATTTCCAGCAAGACAAGCGGGATGGTCAAACATATAAAGCACCCAAGGTTTTGTTGAATTTGGAAGCAAGCCTTGGGAAAATATCACCTCAACATCGTCCAAAACTTCTGATTTTTGAGTTGCTTCTATTAGCCGGGTTGTCTTAAACACTCTTAAGAATTTGTGATAAATCATTCTAATCGCCTTGGAGCCACTTATTTTTTTCCTAAGGTTGTATAATTTGCTTGTTCTCGTCCCGACAAATTTGTAGCCGTTTGGAGGGTTTGTCACCAGAGTTTTATGGATTGTGTGTAAATCTTCTATAAAGGGATATAATTGTATTTTCTTTTGTTCCATTTTATAGTAAAGTATATAAAAGATTAAAAAGGATTTCGGTGGCAGAAACATATGAATAGAGTACAAAAAAAGGTGCTCGTTACGGGGGGTACTGGATTTATAGGAAAGAGACTTGTCCAAAGGCTTGTTTCTGAAGGATATCATGTCATCAATCTTGGGAGAGAGAAGATTGAAGGGGTGGAAAATATTATAGTTGATTTAAAGAATGTCGACTTCTCATTTTTGGATAGTTTGAAAATCGATTATGCCGTGCATTTAGCTGCTTTTAGTAGCCCTGGAAGATCCAAAAATCGAGACGATGAGGTGATGGAATTGAACTATAGGGTAACAAAAAGGCTTTTTACAAAGCTACTTGAAAAACAAATCAAAAAGGCCATTTTTATGTCGAGTGTGGCTGTTTATAAGGATTCAACCATGCCCATAAATGAAAATAGTCCTTTAGATCCTGAAAGGAGCATTTATGGCATTTCCAAATATAAGGCAGAGAGTGAAATCGAATTGCTAAAAGAGAAAGGTTTGCCAGTTGTGACATTTAGACTTTCGAATTGTTATGGGCCTGGTCAACAATGGAAGAATGAAGAATTTCCAACTTTAATCCCCCAGGTCATTACCTCAGCTTTAAAAACAGGAAAAATGGAGATTTTTGACAAAAATCCTGTCCGCGACTATATATATGTAGATGACGTGGTTGACGCGATAATTGCCTCATTTGATATAGATTATTCTGGTACCTTAAACCTGGGGACTGGGATTGGAATATCTGTAGAAGAGATAGCAAGAAAAATTAAGGGATTTGTTGATGCAGAAATTAGTTATTTGAGTGTCGAATCTGAAATACCTAATGAGATTGTTTTAGACATCGAAAAAACGAAACGTGAACTCGGCTGGTTTCCTAGGGTTTCTATTGATGAAGGTTTAAGATTCACAATAGATTATTATAAGAAAGCTTTAGAGAATAACCCTATTAAACTTGTTAAATCGACATTCCATAATGAGGAGGAAACAAAAAGAAAGTTATGTGGGTTCATTACAAAAACAAATAAACTTAGCATGGGCGATAAATGCAGACAGTTTGAGGAAGAATTTGCTAAATATCAAGGAAGGAAATATTCTGTGCTGTTTAATAGTGGTAGTTCCGCCAATCTTGCGATAATACAATCACTTTTAAATTTAAAAATTCTTAAAAAAGATGATAAGGTTGGTTTTTCTGCGTTAACTTGGTCTACGAATGTTGCACCGTTGATACAGCTGGGGCTGAAACCCATTCCAATTGACGTTTCTCTTGAGAACTTGAACGTTAATTCATATAATTTGAACTCTGCCTTGGAAAGAGATAATCTCAAAGCACTTTTCTTAACCAATTTGCTTGGATTTTGTGGAGATATTGATAAAATAAAAGAAATTTGCGATGAAAGGGGAATAACTCTTATCGAAGACAATTGTGAATCCCTGGGCAGCGAGTTTAAAGAAAAGAAATTGGGCAATTTTGGAATTGCTAGTACTTTCTCATTTTTTGTCGGCCATCACATGTCTACTATAGAAGGGGGAGCTGTTTGCACTGATGATGAAGAGGTTTATAGAATGTTAAAAATGGTAAGAACTCACGGATGGAGCAGAGATTTGGCCCCTGAAACTGCGGAGAAATTAAGAAGAGAATATGGGATTGACGATTTCTTCAATAAATATTCTTTCTATTGCCCGGGCTATAATTTAAGGCCGACCGAGATAACAGGATTCATCGGACTTGAACAGCTTAATTATATTCGGGAAATTGTGGCAAAAAGAAATCAAAACTTTTTGAAATTTCAACAAACTGCCTTAGAAAATCCTTACATTGCGAAAACTAATTTTAATCATATGAGTTTCATTTCAAACTTTGCGTACCCTCTTGTTTTTAACAATAAACAGACTTTCGAGGAATATAAAAAAGATTTTGAAGGTAGTGTTGAAATTAGACCTGTTGTTAGTGGGTCAATGGTGAATCAACCTTTCTTTAAAAAGTATCTGGAAGAAAATGGGCTTAATTACTCTTGTCCCAATGCGGAAAGAATACATTCATTTGGTTTTTATTTCCCAAATAATCATGAGCTTGATGAAGCTGAAATAAAACAACTTCAAAACCTAATGAAACGAAAAGAGATTCACAAAGATTCTGGTATATATCAAGAAAATAAGATAAATCAGAAAAGTGTAAAGAAGGCAATTATAACTGGAGTTACTGGTCAAGATGGCTCTTACTTAGCAGAGTTTCTTTTGGATAAAGGTTACGAAGTCCATGGCTTAGTTAGGAGGACTAGCTCGTTTAACAGAGATAGATTAAAAGACATTTATAGCACTTCTAAAAAAAGACATGTCAATTTTACCTTGCATTATGGGGATATGACTGATACCAGTAGTCTTGTGAAACTTATTGCAGAGGTTAAGCCTGATGAAATTTACAACTTGGCTGCGCAAAGCCATGTAGGGGTCTCATTTGATATCCCTGAATATACTGCAAGTTCAGATGCAATCGGTGTTTTGAAAATATTGGAAGCTGTAAGAAAACTTGGATTAAGTGACACCAAGTTCTATCAAGCATCTACTAGTGAGTTATTCGGAAAAGCGAAAGAATTTCCTCAAACAGAAAATACCCCTTTCCATCCACGTAGCCCATATGGCGTGGCTAAATTATATGCTCACTGGATTGTGAAAAATTACAGAGAAGCATATAATATGTTCGCCTGTAATGGCATATTGTTTAATCACGAATCTGAAAGAAGGGGGGAGAACTTCGTTACTAGAAAAATTACTTTGGGGGTTGCAGGAATAAAATTAGGCAAGGCTGAAAAGATTTATTTGGGAAACTTGGATGCTAAAAGGGACTGGGGCCATGCAAGAGATTACGTTAAGGCAATGTGGATGATGTTACAAAGAGAAAATCCTGATGACTATGTCATCTCTACAGGTGAATCTCATAGCGTTAGGGAATTTGTTGAAGAATCGTTTAAGTGTGTGGGCATAACGATTAGATGGGAAGATTCAGGATTGGAAGAAAAGGGCATAGATGTTGATACAGGGAAAATTCTGGTTGAAATCAACCCAGATTACTTTAGACCGGCAGAAGTTGAATATCTTGTTGGAAATTCTACAAAGGCTAGACAAGAACTGGGTTGGAGCCCTAAAATAAGATTCAATCAACTTGTTGAATTAATGGTTGAGTCTGATTTGAAATATCTCTCTGGTAAGTTGGATTAATTCCTATTTCTTGCTATCCATGAAATCAGAAAGAATTCTCTGTTCTGCAGACTTTTTTCTTTAATCATTGTGAAAATGTCAAGCAATGAATGAAAGACCATTCCTATAAAAACAAATAGGAAAATTATGTGGAAGAATGAAAGTAATGCAACTAGTATGTGGAATTCAACTGTATGGAAAATGAAAATAGAGTCTTTTTTTCTGTCTCCTTTCTTTTTTAATTTCAGAAAATAATTAAACGCCTTATTCAAAGAATAGTTCTTATTTCTTTTTACAAAAATTACATAATGGTCCACATCTATTAAGAAAGTCGAAAAGAATAACGTTAAGACATATATAATATTTAGATCTGGGCTTGCTAACCAAACCACTGCTGTAAATAGAAAACCGAATACTATATGCCACCTTGGTAGCATCTTAACTTGATATCCTCTTTATCATTTCTGCGAATGCTGGACGTGTTATGAATACTCCTGCTGTTATTCCGATTATGGAAGTTATTGCGAAGCCTTTGAATAATCCTGCACCAGCCCAATAAAGTGGAAGGAGTGCAACAAGAGATGTTAAATATGCAGTCATAACAACAAACAGGGCTCTTTTCATTCTTTCTTTTATTGAGGTTTCCTTGCCTGTTTGTGCTTCGTCTAAGATGACTATCTGTTGATCTACTCCCGTGCCTATTGTAGCCAATATTCCTGCAATAGATGGCAGATCAAGGTTCCATTTGATGAATGCTGCCACTCCTAAAATTATTACTAACTCTGAGAATGAAGTGAATAAAAGTGCTAATGAGGACTTAAACGTCCTATATCTAATAAATATCAATATTCCTACTGCTAAAATTGCAGAAACTCCTGCTAAAAGAATAAGATAAACAAATTGGTTTCCTAAGATGGGTGAAATTGTATCAAGTTTTACTATTTCTAGCTTGAATGGAAGGCTCCCTGTGATAAGAACTGTTTGTAGATGATTCATGGACAATTGAGCATCCAAAAATGCATCTTCTTGTGTTGCTCCTGTTCCGGAACCTTGTATGGATATTTGAGTAGTTTCCCGACCTTTTAATCCTGAACTAATTCTCAAACTATCTACTTTGATATCATCTAAATATAATGTAAGATCTTCTGCTAGATATTGCCCATTGGATGATGGGTCTACTGGAATTTGAGAGGTTATGTCTGCATGTCTATTCGCGGCTTCTGCACTTAAGAAAATTGTAAACTGGAAATTACATGCATACCCAGAGTCTATTGGAAGACATTGTGTTATGGCCGCACATGTTGCATCATTCCTGCAAACATCTACAATATCTCTTTCCCCTCCAATAAATACCGTTTTATTTGCTATCTTTGCTTCAAATTTGCCTTGTTTTGCAACTAAATCTTCTAGGTCAGTTGGAGTTGCCCCTGCTACCTCTACCAACATAAATTGATTTCCGGATAAATCTGTTACGGATCTAATTTTCACATCGGAAATTCCAAATACATTGAATCTGTTTTGGCTTACCTGGATAAGATCCTGGAATTCTGTATCGGTTAATTTTTGCTCTGGCTCAACTAATGCTCTGGAACCTCCCCTGATATCGAGACCTGTTTGAATGTTTGTTGAAGGGATATCTCTTACTATGATATTAGGAGTTTCATTTGTGAATAAGATGTAATTAGATTTGTCCGTAAGGAAATCCACTCTGATTTCTTCATTTGTGGGGAATAAAGAATTCATAGAGTTGGTATAGTCTTCGAGAGAATTAATTTTTTTATTATTGACTTCTTTGATTATTTCCCCTGGGGAAATGCCTTGCTCATATGCTAACGAATCTGGATTGACAGACTGGATAATTACCCCTGACTGAAAGTTTAGACCTATGGCTAAAACAGATAGACCGAGAATAACTATTAAAATCCAGAACCTCCATCCTACTTTCATCTTATTCCTTTAGCCTCCGCGTACCATTTTAATATTGAAGCATTTGTTATCCACGTGTTGAACAAGTCAAAACCTAGTCCTATGAGAAGAATTGTGAAAATTTGTCTTAATACATCTGAGAAACTATAAATGATTACTAATGCAATTGTTACTGCTATTATAGATGTAAGAGTCATTGTCATTCCTGTTTTGAATGCGCCTACCATTCGCTTGTTTAGGGATTCCCCTTTCTTCTTCAAGATTCTTGTTGTTAGAAGTATATCTGTATCTACAGAGTATCCAATAAGCATTAAAATTGCAACTATCCCCCCACTAGATAAGGTCAAGCCTAGAATATCTACGAAGGCGATTGTCATTGCAATATCTGCGAATGCTGAAATTATTACTGCCAAACTTGGCACAGGGGTTCTGAATATGATAAATACAACCAGGGCCATAAATATGAACGCAAGCATGATTGCTATTTTTAATTGTTCATAAAACCCCTTACTAATTGTTGAACCAGTAAATTCTGTAGATGAGTTTTCAGAATCTAGCTCATACCCTAAAAAATTCTCGAGTGCTGGTTTAATCTCGCCTGGTTCAGCAGAAGTTTCAACAAAAAAGCCTTGTTGTTGTTGCGTCCTGATATTTGATATGCTTCTTGCTGTTAAATCTGGAAATTCCAAGGAGAGGGCTACTTCTAACTCATTAATGTCTGTATTTTCATCGAATACTGTGATTGTTGTCCCTCCTGTTAACGAGACATCTTTGTAAATTATGTCTCCGTTTACTGAAATAAAATAGCCTAGATAGATTATAGATAGTAACAATGCTACAGCAGATAGAATTAATAATTTTTTATAATGTTTATCATGCCATGTTTTTCCTTGTTCTGTCATTTATCTACCTGGTAGGTTGGGTTTAAAAAATGAACGATGCGCGGGCCGGGACTCGAACCCGGGCCGTCGCCTTGGAAGGGCGACATACTAACCACTATACTACCCACGCATAAATTACCTATTAAAAGTAGTGTTTTAAATGTTACGAACGGCCTCGACAGGATTCGAACCTGCGACCCCTTCCTCTCTCGATTGCGATTCAATCGCCAGCCCGTAAAGATTTACATCTTTCCGGTTAGGAGGGAAGTGCTCTAATCCAAGCTGAGCTACGAGGCCATGCATGCGGGGAGAAGGTACTCGTTGAACTTCGTTCCCCGGTAACTGAAACTCTTGCGAGTTTAAGTATTCGAACTATCTGTTCGAATCATGCGGGGAGAAGGATTCGAACCTTCGTAGGCACTAAGCCAATGGATCTTGAGTCCATCCCGTTTGACCGCTCCGGCATCCCCGCATAAATAAAACACTAACAAATGTATTTTAAAGCTTTGCCAATGTCTTTTAAGTTACTTCTTCGGATAAATGTCCATTGGCCTATTATAATATTGAGATATCTTCTTTTTAGAAAAGACACTAAAAGAAAAGCTAAAAAAAGTGAAATAAATTATTGGCGTAAATAGCTTAACCCATAAATTCAAAATGACGACTTTCTAAATCTCTCTAACTTAATAATACAAGGGCATAGAAAGCTTTTTAAATAACTTTTCGCAGGAATTATTGAAGACGGCCATAGTGATTGGGAAACACCTGTTCCCTTTCCGAACACAGAAGTTAAGCCTGTCACGTCTTGTGCGTTAGTCTCCGACCAGAGGCGAAACACGGATGCTGTCTTCTTTAATTTTATATAATGTGTTTTCCTGGGATATTTATGAAAAAATTATCAAAGAGCGGGGCGAAAGAAAAAATTGATGAGTTCTTTGAAAGGGAAAGATTCAAGCCAGAAGAAGCTAAGAAAATCAAGAGACTTGGGATGAAATTTAAGATAAAACTAGGAGATAAAAAGAAAAGATTTTGTAAGAAATGCTTTTCTGATTTAAGAGATGGAAAGGTTAGAATTGACAAAGGATATAAGATTGTTGAGTGTAAATGTGGATATAAAAATAAGTGGAGATTGCGATAAATTTTAAAATGCCTTTTTTCTTATTTAGAGAGATGAGGGCTAAGCAAATTGTTAAGAATGGGCTGATATATTTTTTAATTATCTCTGTAACCGTCATAATTGGGCTTGGTATCTTTGAGACAGTTAATTATGTGGGTATGTCTAAGGTGGATTATTCTTATGTTTGGTCTCCTGGTCTGAAGTATGTCTTCTCTCCTGACCCTGGAATATTTCACGGGGATAAGTGGGGATTCAGTTTTTACAATTAACAATTTAGGTTATAGGGGAGTTGAATTCGAAAAACATAAGGGTGAATATAGGATATTGGCTGTTGGCGGTAGTACCGTAGAATGTTTATACTTAGACGATGAAGAATCATGGCCTCGCTTACTTATGAATGAGCTTGATGAAACTAAAGATGGTAGAAGAGTGATTACAATGAACATTGGTAAAAGTGGACATGGTATAAGAAACAATATTCTTGAACTAAAGTATCTCCCAGACTATTATGAGCCTGATTTAATTGTTGTCATGGCTGGTGCAAACGATGTTCTATTTAGATTAAGCAGAAAGGATTCATGGTTGGACAGAAGAGTTTTGGTGAAAACATTGGGGTTGTTGTAAACTCAGCACTATTGAGTGTAGTTTACTTTGCAGGGGTCGGAGTTACCTCTATTGTGGCAAAGATTGGAGGAAAAAAATTTTTAGAGAAAGATTTAGATGAATCTGGAAAAAGCTACTGGTCTGATTTAAGCTTAGGAAAAAAACAAATAAGGGAGTATTATCGACAGTTTTAATATGGGAAGCAAGTATGTCTTGGGTGTAAGTTGTTTTTATCATGATGCCTCTGCTGCACTTTTAAAAGATGAGGTGGTGGTTGCTGCAGCGGAGGAAGAGAGATTCACAAGAAAGAAACATGATGCCTCTTTTCCTGTGAACGCAATAAAATACTGTTTAGGTAGCCAAAGTATTAATATAAATGATGTGGACTATATTGGATTTTATGAAAAACCGTTTCTAAAATTCGAAAGAATCCTGTATCAACATATAGATTCTTTTCCAAAGAGTTATAAAACATTCGTTTCTGCGTTGCCTTCCTGGTTTAGTGAAAAGTTAAGAGTGGTTAAAATGTTTAAGAAAAAACTTAATTGTAAAAAACCAATTCTTTTTATTGAGCACCATTTAGCTCACGCTGCCAGCACTTTTCTTGTGAGTCCCTTTAAGGAAGCTGCTATCCTTACGGTTGATGGGGTTGGTGAATGGACTACAACAGCGTATGGATTTGGAAAGGAAAATGAAATAAATTTAATCAAAGAGATTAAGTTCCCTCACTCTCTTGGCTTGCTGTATTCTACTATCACTGCTTATCTTGGATTTAGTGTTAATAATTCTGAATACAAAGTAATGGGATTAAGCCCTTATGGAAATATGGACAGAAAAACCAACCCTTATTATGACAAACTAAAGCAAGTTATAGACATCAAGCAAGATGGAAGTTATAGGTTGGATATGAGCTATTTTGTCTACCATTATAAAGACAGGATGCCTTCCCAAAAATTATGTAATCTTTTGGGTGGTCCTGTGGAGAAGAGAGGAGTAGACATGACGCAGAGGCATAAAGATATTGCGGCAGCTCTTCAGATGATTACGGAAGAGGTAATAACAAAAATATTGAAACATATTCATTCTGAGACAAAGATGGATGATCTCGTAATTGCAGGTGGTGTCGCACTTAATAGCGTTTATAACGGAAAAATTTTGAGAAACACACCCTTTGAGAAAATATGGATCCAGCCAAACGCATCGGATGGTGGAACTAGTATTGGAGTAGCATCCTATATTTATCATACATTACTAAGACATAAAAGAAGTTACAAGTTTGATAATGCCTATCTTGGCCCTAGTTTTTCTACGGACGAAGTAAAATCTTTTCTAGATAAGAATAGTATTAGGTATGATACCTTCAAGGATGAAAAAGATTTGATTGAAAAAACGTCAAGTTTACTTTTCGAAGATAAAGTAATTGGTTGGTTCCAAAAAGGCATGGAATGGGGTCCAAGAGCATTAGGTGCAAGGAGCATCCTTTCTAATCCACTTAATCCAAAAATGCAGGAAATCCTTAATGCTAAAGTAAAACATAGAGAAAAATTCCGCCCATTTGCTCCTGTAGTTTGTGCTGAAGATGCAAAAGTTTATTTTGATTGTGACGATCCTTTACCAGAACCTGTGGATTATATGCTTATGGTCTATTCCATAAAAGAGAAGTGGAGAAATAAAATCCCTTCTGTGACTCATGTAGATGGCTCGGGCCGATTACAAACTATAAGGCGTAATCAAAATCGTCAATATTATGATTTAATAAAAGCGTTTGGCAAAAAATCAGGGATTCCTATCCTTATCAATACATCTTTTAATATAAGAGGTGAGCCGATTGTGTGCACGCCTTATGATGCTTATAAATGTATGATGGGTACAGGAATAGATTATTTGGTGATAGACAAATTTATTGTGAAACGAGACAACAATCTTCAACATGCATGGGATAGTGAAAAATATACTAATGATTAGAAAAATTTAAATAAATCTGTAATGTTGGATGTGATGGATGAGTCAAATAAAGGGTTGGTGGGAGAATTCTGGAGCTATTTAAGAGTCAGAAAAAAGTGGTGGTTAACTCCGATAATAGTGATGATTTTGCTCGTTGGAATATTTATAATATTTGGACAGAGCTCTGCATTGAGTCCTTTCATTTATTCCTTATTTTAATTGTTAAAAATAAATTTGAGATTTAAATCGATTCATTGATTCTTTTTATTGTATCCCACAGTCCGGCTAGCATATATGTTCTTTAAGCCTTGCTTTTCGCCACCCTATCTATATATCTGTGAACTGCGAGATATTCAGGATAGTGATTTGGTTTGAGAGAGGGTTCGCTCAAATTAACGGAGGTACTCCTTTTTTGTATATAACAGATAATCTTTTGTATTCTCCCCTTGGATAGGGTCGTGAGGATTAACCATTTTAAGATTTCTTAAACTTGGATATTTCTGGAAGCATATCTGCTTGTCCTAAGAATGCTGCTCTGCAACAATACCTTTTCAAACCTAAATCATCTAAGACTCTGCCTGCTTCTTCTCCTGCTTCTGTTCTTCTCTTGTATTCTTCCCAGAGCTGGGCAATCGGTTTTCCACATGCAAAACATCTCATTGGGATTATCATGAATATTAGTGAAAAAGTTTGTTTTTAAAGATTTGGTTTGGTATACGTTGTAACATTAAAGGGAATTCTCTAAAGTTAAGAAATTGTTCTTAAAAAGATTAATAATTAATTTAAAAGCAAAACCCAATCATTCTTCATCATCTTCGGATTCATCATCTTCATTGTTCTTATCTTCTGACTGATCATTCTCTGCTTCTTGTTCTTCTTCATCCTCTTCTTCTATCTCAACGTTCATAATAGCATTAACTTCTTCGGAGCTTAGACCGGTTCTAGTGGCAATTTCATTAATTATATTGTCTAAATCTGTTGTTTCTAGTTCAAACTCCCATTTTGAATCCCCAATCCTAACATCTACTTCTGCTTTTCCCTCTTCAATCTTAATTCCAATCTCATTTTCCTCTTTTTCATCATCTAATAGTTCTTCTGCTTGTTTTGCCAATCTTCTCGCTTCTACATAATTATTTTGAGCAAACTGCTCTTTTGCCTGGTCAAATAACGAATTAAAATTATCTATTAACTCTTGAGATATAGTCATGTTTTCCTCCTCATCTCCTTCTAAAAGTTTATTAAGTTCTTTTTCTGCGTCCTCAATTGCTTCTAAGGCCTTTTCTTGCTTTTTAATTCCTTTTTCTTCTTCTATGTCCCCAATCTCTATTTCAACTTCTTCATCTGACTTGCCTGTTTCTTGTTCAATTTCAATCTTAATTTTGTTTTTCTTATTTTTGATTTCTATTTCAACTTCTCCAACTTGACCTTTCAAACTATTTAAAATAGAATCAATCAAATCCTTTTGTTCTTGAGTGATCTCTCCTTTAATTTCAATTTTTACTTTTAATTCTCCAAAAGTTTGTTCTACATCATCGTCATGTTTTTCTAACTCTTTTTCTATTTCAATAACCTTTTCTATTTTTCGTAATGAATCATCATCTTCTACTTCTTTTACTTTTTCTTTTACTTTTAAAAGAGTTTTTCCATGAGCTTCTTGAGCTTTTTCTACTTCTTCTAATTTGTTTTCTTTAATCATTTCTCTAATTTCTGCTAATCTCTCTTCTGCAATCTCTAATCCTTTTTTTGCTTTATCAACATCACCGGTTGTAAGAAGTAAAGTTATCTGATCAAATGCTTTGTCCAAGCCCCAAAGAAAACTATCTGGGGTTACTCCAGGATCAATTGTTGTAGCCTGTTGTGCATTCACTGGAGATATAAGAACTATTAACAAAAATCCAAAAATAATGCATTTCATATATTCCTCTTTTTTATTTATCAACATTTTCTATTACTCATACATTATAATAACTTTAATAATAACTTATTTAAATATCCTCCTATCACTCTCTTTTGTATTCTATGCCCAAATTGTAAATCTGTTTATTAGACTAAACCAGCCAGAAAGAAGAAATAAATTTTTTTGAATCTAATAACTCCCACTTACGTTGCAATGTAGGTTTAGGGCTTTGTAAAATAAGTCAACAAATCAACTTACTTTTTTTACAGAAAGTTCTTTTGTTCTTCTTAGGATATAGTAACTTTAAAGGGGTAAATTTATAAATTAGATCCAATTAAAATAAACATGGTAAAAACACCAAAATTAAGTGTTGTTGTGCCTGTATATGGTCACTTTGATTTAGCGAGGGTATGCATATCTGTTCAGTCAATTTTATCCCAAAGAGGAGTAGACTATGAAGTAATTGTATCTGAACAAGGCGAATATCCGAGATTTACAGAAACTCAAGGGGTGAAGCATATCTTCAGATATCATAAGCCAAAACCTGATTTGAGTGATTTTAATCCGGGAAATGTGCGTAATAAAGCGGTGGCATTTGCAGCAGGAGAATTTGTGTACACAAATGATGCCGATGTTGTATTTCTTGAGCCACATTATCTTGCTAAATCTGTTGAAGCAATAAAAAATAACCCAGATAGAATTTTGTATAGACCTTTTATGAGGAGACTTCCTTTAGACGAGTTTAGCGAATTTGAGAGAAGGGTTCAAGAGGAAGGAGTTAGTAAAGCCGTCAGCACTCTTAATTTGTTCCAAGAGTATATTGCTACTTTAAATGGAAAACCAAGAAAGATTAGAGTATTCAAAAAAGACAGTATTTATCCTAAAACCTTCACAGCATTTGAAGAAGATTTCCAAAATTACGTTGGTGATGAGAAAAATAAGGGAAGTGAACCCAAGTTTTGGAATGAAAATAGACATTGCGGAGGAAATTTATTTAGGATGGAGCAGTTTAGAAATGTTGGTGGATACTCTGAAGAATTCATTAATTGGGGTTGCGAAGACTCTGATTTACAATGGAAGTTTCGTGAAGTTTATGATTTGCAGTTTTTTCCAGAAGGATTAGAAGTGATGCATCTTGACCATCCAAAGGGATATTTCTCACCTGATATGTGGGCTCGCAACGAAGAAGTATGTTCACGAAGAATGAAAGAAGGTTTAGAAAAATCAATAGAAAATGACAGGAGGAATAGACTGTGGCAGCCTCAGTAAGTGTTATTGTGCCTTTTTATGGAACATCACAAATTCAAAGGTTAGAATTAGTAGCAAAATCAATTTTATCCCAAGAAGGAGTTAATGTGGATTTTGTTGTTGCCGGATTGGACAATACCCCAAGAATTAGTCACATATCAGATTTGTTAAAACATCCAAGGGAGAGTATACCAAATATTGTTAGAACTGGAGGAATTATAAACAATAGATTGCGATTAGCTAAAGGAGAATTTATTTACGTTACTGATGCAGATGTTCTTTTGCCAAACCAACATTACTTAGAAAGATTAGTTCAAGAATCAGTTGCTAATGAAGTTTCCTTAAAGAGACCTCCAATGAGAAGATTACTAATTCAGGATTTTGATTGGTTTTATTCTGAAGTTTCTTTAAAAGGTTTAGAGAATTCTGTTGCATCACTTGATAATTCACAAGAATATATTGTTAAACCGAGAGAAACAGAAAAACCTACGAGGATTTTTCCAAAATTTGAAAGTGGGCGACAAAAAGTTTTCATTGCTTCAGAATCTGATTTTCAAAAATATGTCTCAGATGAAAGAAATAGGGGGTTGGAACCTCAATATTTCAATCAAGATAGACATTGTGGTGCTGTTTTTGCTACTAAAGATTCTATTGAAAGGATTGGAGGATATCATGAAAGATTTATTAGTTGGGGCGTGTGGGATGCAGATATCCAATGGAAATTAGAGAACCAAACAGGGATGAAATTAATCCCAAACAGAGAAGAATTTACGGTTATTCATTTAGACCATGAAAAAGGATATTTTTCTAAACCAAAATGGGAACATGATAAAAAACTGCAAGAAAAAAGAAGAGCTTTGGGCTTTGAAAAATGTGTTGAAAAAGATAAGAGAGCTTATTTAGGAGAAGAAAATGACAAATGAACTTAAAAGAATAAATATAGAATTGACAAGCAGATGCAACTATGCATGCGTGGGCTGTCCTACTCACGAACTTTTAAGAGGAAAAGGTGTGATAGATTCTGAATTGTATAAATCTATATTCGATGAAACTGGAAATAATCTCGATAGAATATTTTTATGGGGATATGGAGAACCTTTACTCCATCCACAAGCGACAGAGCTTATAAGATATGCAGGGAGTTTTTCTACAAAGAAAATTATGAGTACAACAGGGTGGAGATTTGAAAACTTATCAGATATTAAGGCATTAACTAATCTTGATGAACTTATTGTATCTATCAATGGAATTACTCCAGAAGTATATAAACAACATCAGGTAAATGGAGATTTGGAGAAAGTGATTCGTGGCTTAGAGAGAGTTGCTCCTGTGCTTGCTAACTCTGATACTCGATTTATAATGCAAACAGTCGCTCATAAAGGTAATATTGATGAGATTCCTCAAATTGAAGAATTTGCGAGAAAATATGGGTTTGACATGCTTGTAATCAAATCATTTAATGTAATGGACAGAAAACAAGAAACCTTTGAAAAATTTGTTCCGATTGGAACTCCTTATTCGAGATATCAAAATGGGCTTAACGACTCTCCTAAAAAACCACAAAATGGAGCCTATCCGTGTGAAGAGTGGATGGTTATTAATTGGGATGGTTCAGTCAATCCTTGTTGCTGGGATTACAAAGGAGAACACAATCTTGGAAACGTCAGAGATGCAGGAGTTTACGGAGTTTGGAATAACTTAAGAGCTTTAAAACACAGGAGCGAAATAAAAAAAGGAAATTTCTTGGAAATTTGTGTTGATTGTGCTAATAGTAAAACAGTAGATACCATATCTTTTACAAACAAAGGAGGAAAAGATGTCAAGAAAAGTATTTGATTATGAGATTGTAAAAAATAGAGTAAGTGTAATTGTCCCCTTGTTTGGAGATTTTGATAGAACAAGATTCTATTTGGCTTTGCAATCGTTAGGTAATCAAAAAGGAATAGATTTAGAAGTAGTCATTGCAGAACAATCTGGATCTCCGTCTATTGATGTGTCTCAATTAGAAATTAACGTTAAATATTTACACGTGCCATCAAACAATCTCGTAGATGGAAAATATTTTAGACCAGGTTTTGTAAGAAATCTTGCTGCTAAAAACTCAAATGGAGAATACTTATACAATACTGATGGAGATATAATTTTTACAAATCCTAATTTTTTGGTGAATTCGTTGAGAATCTTTAAAACTGGATTATATCGACCACCAATGAGAAGATTACCCTTGGAAAATTTTCAAGAGTTCTTTGAAGAAAATATGAAAAATGGACTTGGGAATGCAATTGCTAACTTAAGTATCGAGCATCCATATTTAGCTACAAGTAAAAAAAATCCTATAAAGATGAAAGTATTTGAAAAGCATGAAGAAGAAAGAAAAAAGATTTTTCTTTATACTGAAGGAGATCATAAAAAATATTTAAGTGACCCATCTAATAAAGGAAAAGAGCCAGTATTTTCTACACTACACACTCATGCTGGAGCAATATTAATGAAAAGAGAACATTTTGAGATAGTTGGGGGATACTGCGAGCAATTTGCTGGGTGGGGATGCCATGATGCAGATTTGCAGTGGAAGCTTAGAGAAATATTTAAAATTGAAGAGTTTCCAAATGATTCTAAATTTGAAGTATTACATTTAGATCATGAGAGGAGTTACTTCTCTAAAGAAAGATGGTCAAAAAATATAGAAATACAAAATAGAAGAAGAACGCAAGGGATCATTAAATCAATTGAGGAGGATTTGCAATAAAATGCCTACTAGAATTTATCCTTATCTTGGAGAAGCTAATATTGCTATAAGTGCTCCAGAGAATCTTCTAGAAAGACTAGAAAGAAATATTGAAGAACGTCCTATCAAAGGAGGTTATGAAGGGATAGTTAAAGTCGAAGAAGGAGAGTTTAGAGAAATAAAAAAAGACAAAACTTTCAAATATGCTTCCGCTAAATCAAATTGCGAATCATCTCTAAAAGGCTATGATTATTTTAGATATAATACTTTAGTGCGGACAATTTGGAGAGAAAATGATAAAACATTTCATGTCAAAAACCATCTTCAAGATGATGAAACTGGAGCGCTTAAATGTTTTAAAAATATATATTACTCTCTTCCACAGTCAAGAGAGAAATCATTAATTCATTCTTCAAGTATCGATTTAAATGGAAGGGGCATTCTTATAGTTGGGGGCTATAGATCTGGAAAAACTACTTTAACTTTTAAATTTCTAGAAGAATTAAGTGCAAAATTAGTTGAAGGAGGAAATACTTTAATTTCTTTTAAGAATAATCTGAAAGCACATTATTTACCAAGAGTTCTTTATGCGAGACTTTCTACAATTTCTAGTTCTCCTTATTTATATCATTTAATTAAAGATATTAACTGTTGTGATGCGCAACAAACTATCGACAAAGATGCCTTGGAAAGAATTATTTTATCAAAAGCTTTTCATGTAAACGCAGAATTATGTTTTTCTAGGGAGAAATTACATGAGTTATTTGGGAGAAATGTTACCTGTTCGGAAACACATATTAACAGAGTCATATTTCCAGAATATTCGGCAGATGGACCAATTCAAATTTTAGATTTGCATTTGGACGAGGCATATAATAGAATTGTGGACAGGGAATTTCCGAAAGATACTTCAATTGGAAAACTCTTACATCAAACAGAAATGTCTCCGCCACCTCATTCTTCTATGAAAAAAAAATGGTTTGAGAATTTAAAATTTAAGAAAGTCGTTTTTAGCAGTTGGAATGATTTAACAAGAAGTTTATTGGAGGACTTATTATCATGATTTCAGCAGCGATATTAAAAAAACCACAAAAAGAAGGTGGAGTGATACAAAAAGGGGCAGTAGTTATTTCTCAACCTGATGAAGTCTATGGACTAATTCCTGAAATTAAAGATTATTTTTATCTGGTAGAGAGAAGAGGGTGGCGTGGAATGAACACCTCTAAAGAAGCAGATATCAAACTTGTTGAAGATTACTCTACTTGGGAAGAAACCAGAAAAAATTTTCCAAATGCTATATTGCTGGATTTAGCCGGAGGAGATTTTGTAGATGTTACAAAATTTAAACCATTGGATATTGAAAAAAGATATCCAGGGATTCAAATATCTTGTTGGGAAAAATTCAAGCGACACGAACTGTTTGTGCAGGGAACCTCATTGTTGCCACAATATAAATTTCTTAAATTTGGACATTTTATTAATAGGGGGACATTAGAGGAAAGATTATTTCGAGGGGAAATAATTAATATGTCTCGCGATTTAGGGGCAAATATAGATTTTGCTTATGATAAATTGGAAACTAATGAAGGACTTCCAAATAAATCTAAAGAAATAAATTATCTGATTAATCAATGCTCTGTTGGAATTTTAACTACCGAAATAGAGGGTGTTAACAGGTTTAAGATGGAATGCCTCTCTGCTGGAGTTCCGGTAATTGTTCCTTCAGATGTGAGTTTCCCAACAAAGAAACACATTAACGATCAAACTGGTTTATTATATGAACCTACTCCAAATGGTCTAGCCAAGGCTATTAAATACACTTTAAATAATTATCAAACCTTCAAATCGAGAGAATATGTATTAAATAGTACGGGACATATAAATTCATTAAATAAGTTGAAAAAATCCTTAAACAAATTATGTCGGCGAGATAATCAAATTTATAATTTTGATGATATTTATTATGATGGAAGAAATCAAAGTCTTACATGGGATGATAATGTTATAAGCTCAATAAGAGAATCTATAGGGAATTTAAAATGAAACAAAAACCAGAGAAAATAATTTACGATAATCAAAAATTAATTTTGAATAAAATTGTTGATTTTATCAGAACCATTTTGAATGAGAATGTTAAAGAAGCCTACCTTTTTGGGAGTGTAGTTAATGGAAAATTTGGTAAATATGCCGAGAATTATAAAAGTCATGAAGGCAGTGATATAGATTTAATAGTTTTTATTAAAAATAGAAAAGTCCCTAATAATTGGAAGTACTTGAATACAGAAAAAACGTTTTGGAAATTATATCGAGCTGGGAAAATAGAAATAAATGGAATAACACACAAGGTAGACGCTTTAGTTGTAAAAAATGGAGAAGAAGAAATAGCAAGAAAATCAGATATATTTAAAGGGAAGGTATTGAGATTAAAATGAAATACAATAAAGAGGGGTGGCAATGCTTTGTTCAAATCGATGAAGATAAGGTAATTAAAAGAATAAAGACAAAAGAAGAAATGTTTTATAGTATAAGAAGACATTTAGAAGCAAATAATAAATTAGATAAATTGGAAGAAAGGGTTGATAAAATAAATTTAAGCACGATAAATTCGTTAAGAATTATTCAAGAATCAAAAATTCCGAGAAAATATATTGCAAATGCTAATATCCAAGATAATATCATTGAGCAAGACAAAGTAATCTTACTTGGAGAGAAGATAAATGAATTAATAAGATCTGGAAATGAAAAAGAAGCAAAGAGATTAATAGAATATCTGATTGATTTTATTATCACCCTTTGGAATTATAAAATTCATGAGAATACCTATAAGTTTTATTCTTGTTATGGCATAGATAAAAATAATAATATTGTTTTAATCGATTTCTTAGAAATAACTGACGATAGAGAAAAAGTAACAAAGCAGATTATGAACAAAAAATGGAATAAACCAGAAAGATATTTTGGTAAAATTGATAAAAAAATATCCGATTACTTTATTGAACTTGCTAATAAAAAATTAACGTTAAAAACTTTTCAAGAAAATTGGAGATTAAAATGACTTTATTCCAATTAAGATCAAGATTGGAATACATCCCTAAATTATTTTTAGACTTGGGTATTGGAGAAGTTATAGAGATAGAATCATTCAATCAACGGACTTTCTCTAAAACTTCAAAATTTTTGGTTGTAACTCAAATTGATAAATATTTAGTAAAATTTTATGAAAACATGGAAGTTCCCAAATTTTTAGATTTTATAGGATTCTTAAATTCAGTAAATTTTCCTACTAATAGATTGATAACGAAAACCCCTCATAGGCCTTTAGATGTTCCTCCATGCATGGTTTATTCTTTTTTAGAAGGAGAAGTAAAATCTTTCTTAGATGATAGAGAATTAAGTGACTTTTCACAAATCATTGCTAGATTACATTCAGAAAGTGATAATTTTTACGGAAGAGATTACTCTTCAAATAATGGGTTAACTCACGGGGATGTCAATCTAACAAACATTATTTATAATGAAATTAATCAACCCTCCATTATTGATTTTGATAAAATTAATATTAGAAATTACGTCTATGATGTTGCAAGTTTTTTGTTTTTTAACACATTATCTGATTTGTCTTATGGCAAGGTGAATATTGAGCAAGCGAAAGATCGTGGACATGCATTTATCCAAGATTATGAAAATACGAGAGAAATGAAATTGGATGGCAGGCGGATTGCTCAAGCATTAAGATATCAATCAGAACAATTTCTCAAATATACTCGACAACAACTACGGGAAAAAAGAGTAGATGAGAAGATTATTCAAGGTAGGGTGAATTTAGTTGGAAGAATAAATAATCTATTCCAATAGTTTATCTATATCTTTCAAATGTAAGTATTTTTTATTTGATAATTCTTTTACATATCTTTTTTTAACTTCTTCATTTTCTTCAATTCTTCCATTTAACCATTCTGGTTGTTTCCAATCCTTTTCCCAATCCCAATTTATATAGCAAAATGCTTTTACAGCTTGATGAGTTTCGATCCATTTAAAATATGGTTTAAACCACTCATCCCAGCTTTCTTTTCCTTTATCAACTCCTATTTTTGCAGGAGAAGATTCGCCTATCATTAGGGGCTTTTTATGTTTTTCTGCTTCTCTTATAAAATCCTCTGTAACAACATCCTCATTATCCCTAAAATGTTTAACTCCAAACAAGTCGTTTCCAAACCAATCGACGTATTCATCTCCAGGATAGTACTCCATAATTTTTATTATAGATTTTAATCTAGAATCAAATGCTGTGCAAGCGCACCATACAAAAGCTACATTATTACATTTTTCTTCCCTAAATAAATCAACTATATGTTTCCATGCAGAAACAAAATCATTTGGATAATAATTATGTGTTGGATTATTAAATTCATAACCTATCCTTAAAAAAACAGGGTTTTTATATTCTTTTATCTCTTTTATTAATTCTAAAATCTCTTCGTTATATTTTCCATCAGCGACTTGTTTGCATTGGTCACCCAATTCCTTAATCTTCAAATTTAATCCAATTTGGAGTATTAATTCTGTTGAAATTTTTTTTGCTTCATTAATCTTTTTTGAAAGCTTCTCTTTAACATCATTTATTCTATTATAAACCATATAAATAGCAGGCTTATAATCTTCTACTGATTCCCAATATTTCTTAAATTGTTCTGAACTTTGTCCTGCCCCGTGAATAACCTTTCCTGAAGAAGGTTCAAATTTCTGACTGAAATACATATTAATATTAAAAAAGCCATATTTTTAATACTATCTAATATGAATACACAAAATGTGGAAAAAAAGACAAGCAGAAAAGTTAAAATGAAGAATATCATGATTATCTCCTTAAATTCAGGAGGTACGATGGGACATGGAAAGATAATTACTTCTCTAGCTAATTTTCTATCACAAAAAAAGAAACATGTAACAATTTTATCAGACATGCATTTTTCAAAGAACTTTAATATAAATAATAAAGTAAAGATAAAAAATCTTAAAAAAATACCTCACATAAATTATACTATTGGGGTATGTGCCAATGCAACCAAAAAGACAAAATTTATGAATTTGCTAAAGAGAACAACATTGAATGTGTTATCTTTTCTACATTTTTTGATTTGAATCTTGTTAGGAAATTCAGAGAGGATAAGATTAAAACTATTCTTATTAGTTATCCGATTAGAGATACTTACAGATTAGCTCTTAAACAAAATAGAGCATATGCTACATTTGACAGAGTTATCACTCTTTATGAACCTTTATTCAAAGATAAGGAGATGTCGAATGAAATATTGGTAAATCCTCTTAAGATTACAAGTAAAGAAATAGCAAGTATTGATAAAAAGGACATTTTAGTCACATGTGGTGGTGGAGGTAGACCCTCTTCAAAATTATTTCTGAAAAAAACTTTTTCAGCACTAAAAAAAGTAATTAGTAAGGACAAAAATATTAAAATTACAATAATAAAGGGCAACTTAAAATCAAATATTGCTCATGAAAATATTAACTCAATTATATGGACAAAGGATTTTGGTAGTGTCCTCTCTTCTTCTAAAATTATAATCTCAGAGGCAGGATATTTTACAATGTTAGACTTAATCAATTACAAAAAGAAAGCTATTTTAATTCCAGGAGAAAGAGTTATAGATAATCAAGAAATCCGAGCATTAAAATTAGAAGGATTAGGAATTGGAAAAGTATTTTTTCCTTTTGAAAAAGCATCAAAACTTTCTGATTTAATCACTGAGAATTTAAAAGATGAGGATTTGGATGAGGATAAATTCGAAGGAATATTAAGCAAGTTCAATAATTATCCTGACTTAAGTCAAGTATTGTTGGAGGAAGTATTATGAGATTGATGTATATTTGTGGGATGTATGTTCCATCTCATGGGGGCGCGGAAATTAGCGTTTATTCACTCTTAAAGAAATTGCAAGAAAAATTTGAATGGGAAATTCTTGCAGTTACTGATGAAAGATATGAAAAAACTAAGGATCTTGAAGAGTTTAACAAAGTACCGTTATATACAACATCTCATAATAATCGGGAAAAAGAAATTGAAAAAATGATTCTTAAATTTAAACCAGACGCAATCCTTACTCAATTAATGTGGAGTGATGTTGCGCTAAAACTTGCCAACAATCATTCTGTTCCTTCAATTATGAGAGTATGTAAAGTACCCCTTGAGTTAAACCTTGCTGAAGGTTCTGAATACGCTCCAACCGCTATTATTTCAACTTCTAACTCAGTTAAAAAATATGTTTTAGAGCATTGGAATAGAAAATCAGAAATAATTGAACCCCTTGTTGAAATTGAGAATTACATTATTAAAAAAGAGAATTTTGACCCATCTAAAAACAATCTTATTTTTATGTTCAATCCTTTACAAAGAAAAGGTGGATCAATTTTTAAAGAAATTGCAAAAAAATTATCCTATGAAAGATTTGGGACGGTTCTTGGTTGGTCTTCACTTAAGGACGAGAATATTTCAAATAATTTTTCAAGCAAATACATTAGAAGAATAACTGAATCTGAAGGTTCCACTTTTGATGGTTCATTGCTAGAATATGTAGAATTTGATGATTGTGACAATGTCGAGATACTTCCTTCAGAAGATGACCCGAGAATCTTTTATGAACAAATTAAAGTTCTTCTAATTCCCTCCCAGTGGGAAGAAGCATTTGGCAGGGTTGCAATAGAAGCAATGGTAAATGGCATTCCAGTTATTGCAAGTAATGTTGCAGGACTAAAAGATCCTGTAGGAAATGGAGGGATACTTATTGAGAAGGACAATGTTGATGAATGGATTAATGAAATCTTAAGGTTTGATGATAAAAAATATTATAAGAAAATCTCAGATAAGGCTAAAAACTGGGTTAGAGATAATTACTCTGAAAATAACATAGTTAAGGAGACTGAAAGTTTAATTAAAGATATTGTTAAAGGCTTTACTTCTCAACGATAAACTCGCCTTTAATTCCCAATTCTAAAATCTCTTGAATTACAACACAAATATTATGACATAGGATTTTTAACAATAATTCATTAATTTGAGCAGTTTTAGTTTTGCTTCTCAAATTATCCTTAAATTTTGTTTTAATCATATGGAAACAAGTCTCGGCATTGCTTCTCTTGTGATAATGCTCAAGAAATTCGTCGTGCTTGTAAAGGAAATAATGATACATCTTTTTTCAGACAGCACAACCGCCTCTTTTTCCTGTAACATTCTTTTTGAATGGAATAAAAGGTATTGCTCCGACTTCTTCAATAACCTTAAAGTTTTCTCGTCCGTTGTATGCTTTATCTCCGCTTACTTCATTCATATTAAACACTTCAGCAGTTTTCCTAACTAATTCTGCAAGTTGTGGGCTATCGTTTTCTTGTCCTTCTGTTATTTTAACTCCTGTAATAATATTAGTTTTTACTCCAGAGCATAAATGAGCTTTAAGCCAAATCCTATGTTTTCTTTCTTTACCCCATTTGTAATCAAACCACCTTGCAAATCTGCAAGTTGAAAATCCAGAGCTATCAATAGTAAAATCGTTTTCAATTTCTCTTAATGGAGTTGAACTTACAGAGATTAACCCTTTTAGAATTGGTGTTAATTCTTCTTTGTTCATATAATTGCTTACGCTCATATAGGTAGGCACGTTCTCAATTAATCCAAACTCTCTCGCTATCTTAACATCAGACATAAAACGCCTTAAACTAAAAGTAGAATATACTTTAAGAGCAGATGTAAAAATTATTTCTGAAATAGGCAAGTTTGGTCTTCCAAATTTATACTCTGGCTGTTTTACGCCATTGCACAAATCTCTTAACAACTTCATAAAGATTAATTTTTCGTTGGTTTGTGCTGTGTCGTATGCTTTCCAATCTTGTTTATATGTAACTCTTACGCCTTTTGTAGTTGTAATTTTACCTTCTTCATCTATTTGTTTCTTAACATAATATTCAACTGCATAGATATGTTTACATTTCTTCTTTCTTAACTCGCAATCGGGACAAGAGCAAACAGGATTTTCTTTATTTAATCTTACCTTATATGCTTTAAAAGAAGTTTGAGAGCCAATTACCCAAAAATCATTTTTCTTTGCTATTCTTCCTCTTTCAAAGATTAACTTTCCTCGTTCTTCTCGGCTTAATTTTCTTATATTCATTTCTTGCTTCATTTTATCTTATTACCTTACTACTTTAGTACATTACTACTATATAAACATTATGATACTGCATTATATATATCTTTAAATACTACTTTACTATCTTAATACTATGGCTGGAAAAATAACTAAAAGTTTCAGAGTAGACCCTAAACTCTGGACAGAGGTGAAAGTCTATTGTGCACAACATAATATTGATTTATCTTCTTTTTTGGAAGACGCACTAAAAGAGAAACTGAAGAAAGCGAAATGAATTATTGTGATAGAGTATATAGTTTATCACTTTAATCAAAAATGACTTTTTTTACAAAAGCTACTTATTTTACAAAGCCTAGGTTTGGTAAAAATTTATAAACAAACATTCTCTAAGGAAATAATGATAAAGAGATGTGTGTATTGTAGGACAGAAATTTTGGCTGAAAGTGTTGTAGATGTGTGTGATGAATGTGGTTTGGGTGTTTGGGGTGAGAAAATGTTTAGCACTATAAAGGAGAATATGCAGGGTGCCAGGGATCGTGGAGACTTGCATCAGGGAAGCGTTACAGGGTAGGCTGGAAAGCTTTTTAAAGTACTATTTTTAGGTAATTGTATGAAAGGCAAGAGAATCAGAGAGAAAGGAAAGATTTCTTTTACGAAATTCTTCCAGAAATTTAATGAAGGGGATTTTGTAGCAGTAGCTAGAGATTTTGGACAAACAGCAAGCTTTCCAAAGAGAATCCAAGGCAGAACAGGAAAAGTGATAGGAAAGAGAGGAAGGTCCTACATAGTGGAAATCAAAGATATAAAAATGCCAAAGCAATACATTATTAAGCCCATTCACCTTAAGAAAATCAAGGTAACTGCAAAATGAGAGTTTTGGACTTAAGACCGTTGCATATGGCAGAAGCGAAAGATTTAGCTGGAGATTTGGAAGAGAAAACTGAACTGAAAGGATATATGAAAAGATTTGGAAAACTTACTAGAAAGAAGGCTGATGAACTGGCTGATGAAATAAGGAAACTTGATAATCTGAAAATTAAGGAAGAAGATATAGTCAAGATAGTTGATTTCTTGCCTAAGGATGTTGAGGAATTAAACAAGATATTCAAAGACATTTCTTTGGATGAAAAGGAGGCAAATGACGTACTTAAGATTGTCGGGAAGTATTGAAAATGAACAAGAAAGACGATTATGCAGTTGTATTAGATTACCTGCCTTACGGTTATCCGTTGGATGGAAAAATGAATCCGATAGTGCAAGCTATTGGAGAAACTCATCTTTCTCTACTTCAGCTGGTTCCTAGTAGGGGGCAAACATTTACCTTAGATGAAAAGGTTTATATAGGTCCGGAGAAGAGAGATAAGATATACTACATACAGGGTAGGCTTCCAAAAGAGAAGCTTACTGAGACTGCGAAGATCCAACTACAAAAGTTCGTTGAGAAAGTGGTTGCGGAGCAGGAAGAGAAATTTGTTGATTTCTTTAATTCTGCTCAGGCGATAAATACCAGACTGCATCAACTTGAACTTTTGCCAGGTTTTGGAAGAAAGCATACAAAGGAAGTTGTAGAAGCAAGAGAGCAAAAAACTTTCGAAAGCTTCGATGACATAAAAACCCGAGTCAAGGGCATCCCAGATCCAAGGAAGGCGATTGAGAAAAGAATTTGGGAGGAAATAATGGATAGGCCTAGACAAGTGATTTTCATTAAATAAAATGGCAGAAGAAAAGAAAGGAAGACCTGAGGAAAGAGACGAAGTTTTAGTTAGAATTCTTGGCAAGGACATTCCTGCAGAGAAAAATGTTTTAACGGGTTTAACAAGAATAAAAGGGTGTTCTTGGAGCATGGCAAATGCTACATGCATTAATCTTGGAATAAATAAAAGAAAAAAAATTAGTGAATTGGAAAAATCAGAGATTGAGAAAATTGAAAAATTCTTAAAGAATCCGGATGTGAAAAATTTTTTAAAAAATAGAAGAAGAGATTTTGATAGTGGAGAAGACAAACACCTTATGACTAATGATTTGGACTTAAGGAAAGACTTTGATATCAAACGATTAAAGAAAATAAAAAGTTATAGGGGATTAAGACATTCTTTGAAGTTGCCTGTCAGAGGTCAAAGAACTAGGAGTAATTTCAGGAAGAGTGGGATTGCAGTTGGTGTAAAGAAACCAAAAATGGGTAAGAAGAGTTAAAATGAAAAAGCAACAGAAAAGATTTGAGAGACCTAAGAAACCATTTGATAGCGAGAGAATTAAAGAAGAAAATAAATTAAAAACGAAATATGGATTAAAAAATAAGAAAGAGATTTGGAAGTCTGGAGCGAAAGTTAAGTATTATAGAACAAGGGCAAAAAGTCTCATTACTGCTGAGAGAGAAACACAACAAAAATTTTTTGATAAATTAAATGAAATTGGATTGGGAGTTGAATCTGTTGCTGATGTTTTGGCCTTAACTGTCGAGGATATTTTAAAGAGAAGATTGTCAACGGTTGTTGCAGGTAAGGGACTTGCGGATACTGCAAAACAAGCTAGGCAAATGATAACCCATAAGAGAATTCTTGTTAAGGGAAAAGTGGTTAATGTTCCTAGCTATTTAGTTAAAGTTGAAGAAGAAGACAAAATTAATCTGAAGAAGAAGGTTAAGAAACCTAAGCTGATTGCAGAGATGAAGGAAGAATCTGCTGATAAACAGGAGGAAAAGAATGAGTAAATTGAGAGAAGCCTTTGAAGGAGTGCGTGAAAAATATGGGGTTGTAGCTGAAACTGCTACCGGAATTATGGAAAGTTTGGGTGATAGTACAGAGGATTCTGAATTAAGAGAGTTTCTGGGCAGGGTTAGATCAGACGCCAGAAGAACTATAAGCTGGGTGGGAGAAGTCACAAAAGTATATAGGAGGCAATATGAGTAAAGAAGAAAAAGAAACAAAAGAAAAAAAGATGAAGGGAGAATCTGAACAAACTGAAGAAGGGGAATCTGAGGAAGTGAAGGAAGAGAGAAAGGAAGTTAAAAAAGAAAAGAAGAAAGATGAAATCGCAGGTATTGCACATATTTATGCTTCTTATAACAATACAATTGTACATGTTACTGATTTGGCGGGAAACACATTATCGAGGGTTTCTGGTGGGATGGTCACAAAACATTCAAGACTGAAAGCAAATCCTACTACTGCAATGTTCGTTGCAAAAAGAGCTGGTGAGAGGGCGAAAGATTTAGGGATTACAACATTATATGTTAGATTAAAAGCTAAAACAAATGCCCCTGGAATGGGCCCTGGAGGACATGAGGCTGTTAAAACATTAGGAAAAGAGGGATTTAGGATAATTGCCATAACTGACACAACTAAATTTCCGAGAGGCGGACCTAAGAAGAAGGGAGGTAAAAGAGGAAGGAGAGTTTAAGGGTCCAAAAACCTTTAAAAGGGAACCTTTCATAAAATTAGCATGGAAGTCATTGAAGAATCTCCTGAGAAATTAATTTTTAGAATGAGTGCAAACTATAGCCTTGCTAATGCAATAAGAAGAAGCCTTGATGAAGTTCCTGTCCTTGCTTTTGATGAGGTTGAAATTTTCAAAAATGACTCTGCTCTTTATGATGAAGTTCTAGCACATAGAATTGGGCTTGTCCCGTTGGAGACAAATAAGAAAATGAGTGCCAGCACAAAAGTTGACTTAAAACTTAGCAAGAAAGGGCCGTGCTGGGTTTACTCTGGAGATTTGAAAGGCGGGGCAAAAGTCGTTTATGATAAAATGCCTCTAACATTATTGGAGGAGGGTCAGGAGTTGGAGTTTGTTGGAACAGCAGTTCTTGGAAAAGGAATGAAGCATGCTAAATATTCACCAGGGTTAATGTATTATAGAGATTTATGGGAAGTTAAATCCTCTAAAAAAGAAGTGGAAAAGATTATTCAGGATTCTAAAGGTGTTATAAAACCTGAGAAAAAGGGAGGCGGATGGATTTGTGATTTAAATGAAACTGAATTGAATGATATTATTTCATTAGATAAAGAGGCAGCAGTAGAATCGGGAGAGATGGTTGTGTTTATTGAATCTTGGGGCCAATTGAATGCAAAAGATATTTTGAAGGAAACCATTAGTGCGTTAGAAAGTAATTTGGCTGAATTTGAAAAATCAGTCAAGTAAATCTAGCGGGGATGCCGGAGCGGTCAAACGGACTGCGTTAAGGCCGCAGTGGCTTAGTGCCTGCGAAGGTTCGAATCCTTCTCCCCGCATGAAAAAAATGGAAAATACGAGCAAAACAAAAATCAAGAAAAGGCTGAAAAAGAAAAAGAACCCTGAAATAGTTGAAACCATTGTTGCTGCAAATAAAAGCAAGACATGGGGCAAGGTTGCTGGATTACTTGCAAAAAGTAGAAAAAATTATTCTGTTGTTAACCTTGACAAAATAGATGAAGTTTCCAAAGAAGGAGATACAATAATAATTGTTGGAAAGGTTCTCGGTTCAGGGGATATTAAGAAAAAAGTAAGGGTGTGTGCTGTAGGATTTTCTAAGGGTGCTGTTGAAAAAATCAAAAAAGCGAAAGGAGAAGCAGTATCTTTATTGGATGAAATAAATAAGAATGTGAAGGCAGAGGGGATTAAGATTATAAAATGAAACCGGAAAAAGTGGATTTGGTTATAGACGCTAAAAATGCAACGCTTGGCAGATTGGCTAGTTATTCTGCAAAACGGGCGTTGATGGGAAAGACGATTGCGATAGTCAATTGTAACGAGGCCCTTGTTGTCGGAAAGCCTAAAATGATTATTAATGAATATAAAGAAACACGGCAGAGAGGGGGTGCAAGTCTTCATGGTCCTTTCTTTCCGAAATCTCCTGAAAGAATAGTCAAAAGAACTATAAGGGGCATGTTATCTTATAAACAAGCGAGGGGAAAAGAAGCTTTCAGGAGAATTAAGTGTTACAATGAGATTCCTGATGAATATAAGGATGCGAAAAGGCTTGCTGCTGGAAAAGAAAAGTCTGGAAAAACAATTAAATTGGCTAATTTAAGCAAGGAAATTTAATGGATAAGGTAATGGTTGTTTCGGGAAAAAGAAAAACATCAGTTGCTAAAGCAAAGATAAAAGAGGGAACAGGAAAAGTTTTGTATAAGGGAAAACCATATTCAAGTCTCAGGATGTTACATAGACTTTCTCTGGCTGAACCTATTGAAATTACGAGGCAGGTTTTGGGAAAATTTAATTTTGATATTGAAGTAACTGTTAAGGGCGGGGGCACAGAATCTCAAATACAAGCAGCCAGATTGGCAATTGCAAACGCCCTTGTTAAGTTTACGGGAAATCAAAATCTGAAGGAAGCTATTGTGGATTATGATAGAAATATGCTTATTGCGGATACCAGAAGAAAAGAAGCTTATAAGCCTGGAGACTCAAAGGCGAGAGCAATGAGACAAAGTTCTAAGAGGTAAATTTAGAAACCCCCTTTTGGGAAATTCTGTCTAGATTAGATAAGTTACTAATGTTATTACTATTGAAAAAGTGAGGGATGTCCAACTTTTAGATTTTTCATGTATTTGCGTGTGGTCTAAAATTCCATAAATTATTAGCATTAGTCCTAAAAAAAGTAAAAAAAGAAAAATATTGCAAAGATTGTGCCTGTCAGAAAATATAATTCGGCAGATATTGTCAAGAGTATTATCTCTAAAATTAATTTTCCTGTTGTTCCATGTCTGTCCATTTTTAGAGTCCGTCAAAAGGATTTTTGACTTTCTTTATCTGTTCTGTGGAGATATGGGTGTAAATCTGAGTTGTGTTTAATGACGAATGTCCTAGCAATGTTTGAATCATCCTTATGTCTGTGCCAGATTCTAATAAATGGGTGGCGAAAGAATGTCTGAGTGTGTGCGGAGTTACTCTTTTGTTGATGCCTGTTTTTTCTTTTAGATTCTTTATTATTTTTTGGATGTTTCTTGTTGTTAAGGGTTTATCTTTCGAAAATAAATATTTATTTTCGTCGTGCTTTTTCAAATAATCTTGGATTTGTTTGGATAATTTTATAGAGATTGTAAATGTTCTGTCCTTGTTACCCTTTCCTTTTCTTACTTTCCCTACATTTTCGTTAAAGTCTATATCTTCAGGCCTAAGACCTACAACTTCTGAAACTCTAAGTCCTGATGAATATAATACGGAAATTATTAATTTTGATTTTTTTGTTTCAGCATTCTCGATTAATAATCTAACTTCGTCTTTTGTTAATACGTCGGGGAGATATTTGTCTTTTTTTGGAATTTTGACATTACTCATGTCTTTTTTTAGAATCTCCTGGAAAAAGAATTTTATGGATGCAGCGGCAAGCATTATTGTGTTCTTAGATTTATCTTCAAACAAAGTTGATAAGTAATTTTTAACATCTGCCTCCGTTAATTCTGGGGATGATTTATCAGCGTGTTTGAGAAATTTGTCTACGAAAAAAGAATAGTTGCGCACCGTTAATGGTGAGAATCCTCTCAACTTCAACTCAGTTTGTAGCTTTTGTAAATCAGACATTTGGCCTCTTTTATGAATTAATTAAAGCGAACGTCTATTTAAAGTTTGTTACGCACAAGATTCTACTGGCTTGGCGTCTAGGGGGCATCCATCTATTGTAATCGAGATAGATGTATAATCATCCAATTGAGCATCATTTAAGAAATACGTTTTGGTTTGTCCTGAAGAGATTACCTTGCAAAAGTTGCATGTATAAGCAGAGCCACAACCCCATGATTCACTGTCTTGTTCATTTGTTGCTGTAAACTTGATTTGAGTAATCTCTACATTTTGAAGCTTCCTGATTAATTGGACTTCTATTTCTTCAGTTGTTGGATTGTAACAAGCCTTTTCTACTGTTACCGCTGAGGAGAATGCCTTGGTCGCACAATCTACTGCTGGAGAAAGTTGATTTACTGGATTCATAAATGATGCGTAGAATATAGCAACAGCTGCTAATGTTATAGTTATAATTAAAACAACTGTTATTACTTCTGCAAGGCCTTTTTTATTTACAGATGGCATGGGTTGTTGTCTCCTAAATTTTCTAAATTGACTGTTGTGGAATCATTATTATCTGATATTGTTAGTTCTGATTCTTGGCCTGTGGCTGGAGTTGTAATGAAAAAAGAATCTTCGTTTTGATAAATTTTCCCTTTGATTGTTTCACTCCCTTGGACATCGGTTTGTCCATCTGTAAATATATTGAAAGAAAATCGATTTGATAATGTGTTCTGAGAATTTATATCATAAACATCATATTTAACATCTCCTAGAGTATTTGCACCCGATGAGCAACCTGTTCTTAATTCTGTGCTTATTATTTGGAATTTTCCATCGACTTTCTTTCCTTCAATGAAATAATTTCTTTGATCCTTGCAATCATCCTTTTTGAAATCGAAAAGAGCATTTCCGGTTATTGCCCCTTTTTCGATAATTGATTCGCTGATTCTTTCAGATAAAAGTTTTTCATTGAATTGGCCAAATGTTAAAGAACGGAGGGTTCTCATTATGCTTGCTTCGTGAGATCTTTTATAATCTCCCCTGGAACACCCATTATAGCAGCCGTCGACATCGCTCTCGAATTTATCACATGAAGATTGGCAATTTTTGGAGCCGAACGGAATTGAAGCAGGGACATATTCTTCTGCCAAATTGGCAAAGACATGACCAAACTCGTGTGCAAAAACTACAATTGGACTGGCTGAATTTATGCTCATTACATCCTTATATGCTGAGCTCCTTATACCTGCAGAATAACTATCTACAACTGCAATATAATCATGTGGGCATGAAGATGCTACCTTGATTATTTCTTTTTGATAACAAAGCACCGCCACCCCTTGATAGATTTCACAATATTGGGTCGCATCAAAAACACTAGGGGTGATATAATAAAAATTGAAAGACTTTTCATTTTCTGAGAAAGGCGATAGACTTAATAGGAGGTCTGAATATTGCTCTGCTTCTTGTTTATTTGAAAAAAACAAAACATTGACTCCTGTTTCTTCGTTGAATTTTAGAGTGTTACAATCTTTTAGATTAGAGATTGTAGGTTGTGACTGTACTGATAAGCCTCTTGTGAAATAAAAAACGAGTGCTGCTATCAGTAAAAGTATTGCTATGATTAATACAATATAAATCCCTCTTCTTCCTTCCATATAATTAGATATTTTTTATCCTTAAATAAGTTCTTAATTAATGGTATAGGAGAGTCCGTAGGCTACTCCTGAAAGAAGTGTTAAATCCCATAAATCTTGTACAATTTCTAAGGAAAAAAGAGCCACTGTATAAAATATTGCATCGCTTCTACTCTCAAGCCTTCCTTCTTTTCGCAAGTCATTCCACCCTTTTATATAAAAACCGGGAGTAATGGCCTTTAATAGAGTGTCTGTCCTTAGCCCTTCTTCTGGAAGGGAGTAGTCTTCTCTTGATAAGGTATTTTCTCTTGTGGTATAATCCATCTGTGTTTTTTGAAAGAAGGGTATCTTTTTATACCTTCTGGAATGAAAACACTTAAAAAGGGTGGTTTTTTGAGTGTTAGATAAAGGATGGGTCTTGCTTGTTCTTTAGGGAAATAATATATGAAAATTAAGAAAGGCGACAAGGTAAAAGTTGAATATGAGGGCAAGTTTGAGTCAGGGGAAGTGTTTGATAGTTCCAAGGCTCATGGGAATCCATTAGAGTTTGTAGTCGAATCTGGACAGGTTGTACCTGGATTTGATAAGGCTATTGATGGAATGGAAAAAGGAGAAGAAAAGGAATTTAAGATTGAGCCAAAAGAAGGTTATGGTGAGCACAAGGACGAATTGAAGAAAGAGATTCCAAGAGATATGCTTCCAAAAGATCAAGAGCCAAAAGAAGGCATGATTTTGATGATGCAAGCAGCTAATGGCCAGCAATTTCCTGCTAAAATAGCTAAGGTGGAAAAGGATAAAATTACCATTGACTTGAATCACCCGTTAGCAGGAAAGAAATTGATATTCAAGGTTAAAGTACTTGAGATAGAACATGATAAAGGAGAAGGAATAGAATCAAAAATTTAATTCTAATAAATGTAAGGAGGATAAGATGAAAGTTTATGTTGGTAATTTGCCCTTTAGTATAAGAAATGACAAACTGAAAGAGATTTTCTCTGAGTTTGGCGAAGTAACTGAGGCTGTTGTCATAACTGACAGGTATTCAGGTAGATCTAAAGGATTTGGTTTTGTTACATTTGCTAACGACGATGATGCCAAGAAAGCCATTGATGGTATGGATGGCAAAGAAGTTGAAGGTAGATCTTTGAAAGTAAACGAAGCAAAACCAAGAGAAGACAGTGGCTTTAGAAGAGATGATGGGCCTGTTAAGCAGGCAGATGAGCCTAAAGAAGAACCTGAGGCAGAAGAATCTAAAAAGCCTGCTGAGGATTTGAAGAAAGCTGCTTAAGTAAAAAAGTTTTTATTTTTTTATTTTATTAATTTTAAGATGAAAAAGAAGAAAAGAAATAATAGAGGTAATAGAAGGAATCCTAACAAGATTAAGAAGAAAGTTGTTATGGACAGAGAAGTGTTCAAAATTGAGTTGGGAAAAGTTAGTGGTAACCATATTGGAAAAACTATTCTTGTTCAGGGACTCTTAGAAAGAATTATACAGACTCCTGGACCCACATTATTTGCGTTAAATGATGGAACGGGAAGTTTAATGTTAAAGGGTTTTATCTCTCCAGGGGAAAGAGCATTTCCCGATATTAATGACGGGGATTGTATTGAAGCTAAAGTTAAACTGAAGGAATATAATGAAGCGTTTGAGGGTGAAATAATGAAGATTGAAAGTCTTACTGGAGCAAGAAAGGCAAAAGTTAGGCAAAAGATCGATGATGTTTTAAGAGAAAGAAGCAAGGCTAGAAATCCAGGGTTTATGGTTGAATCCAAGATTTTAGAAAAATTAGAAGATAGGTTTGTTAAGATTGCAACAGAAATAAAGATGGCTGTTTTGCAAAATAGACCTATAATTGTTAGACATCACAATGATGCGGATGGTTATGCTTCAGGATATGCATTAGAAAAAGCAATTGTTCCGTTAATAGATAAACACCATGGCGGGGGAAAGAGTGCGTGGGAATTTTTCACAAGGGCCCCGTGTTCGGCTCCGTTTTATGAAATAGATGATTCTATCAGAGATACTGCTAATTCGTTGAGAAATGTCGCAAAGTTTTCAAACAAAATGCCTTTAGTTGTTATCGCTGATAATGGTTCTAACGATCAAGATTTATTTGCGATACAACAAGGAAAGGTTCATGGCATGGATTTCATTGTCATTGATCACCATTACTTTGAAAAAGATGTTATTTCTGAAGAGGTCTTGGTTCATATAAATCCTTTTTTAGTCGGAGAGGATGGGCAGAAATTTTCTGCAGGAATGCTTTGCTCGGAGTTAGCAAGATTTATTTCGGATGTTGAAAATGTTGAACAGATTGCGGCCATGTCTGGAATGGCTGATAGGATTGATATAATGAACCCTGGTGCTGTTAATCAATATGTTGAGCTGGCTGGAAAACAAGGATATGATAAAAAACTTTTAGCGGATATTGCTACAGTTATAGATTTTGTTTCCGCTAAATTGAGATTCATGGAAGCTAGGGAATATATTGAAGTTTTATTTGGAGAACCGAGGGAGAAACAGAAAAAACTTGTCGGATTAATGGCACCTTATATTAAGGATTTGGAAAGAAAGGGGTTGGAAATGGCAAAGCAAGGGGCAACAACAGAAAAGAAGGGTTCTGTTGTATTACAACTATTGGATATTGAGAATAGCTTGCCTGGATTTGGTTTTTATCCTAAACCTGGAAAGACTGTTGGAATGTTGCATGATTGGATTCAGAAATCTGGAAAAGATTCCGTTGTTACAATGGGTGTTATGCCCTCAGCGATAACAATAAGAGCGACAGATAAAGCTAATTTTTCAGTTCATGAGTTGATTAAGGAAATAGAAAAGAAGCTTCCGGGGGCGTTTGTTAATGGTGGGGGGCATAAGAATGCTGGCTCAATTAATTTTGTTCCTGGAAAAAAAGATGATGTTATGAAAGTGGTTAGGGGTTTTGTCGGGAAGTGATTAGGCTGTTCTAAGCGATTTATTCTGGGCTTGAACATAATTATCGGAAACGAACCATCTGTGATTGCTTGGAAGAATATCTGGACCAAACTCTACCGAGGTTTCTCGGTTTCTTCTTCTCGATTCTTCTTTTCTTTTCCTTTTCTCTACATTGGATTTCATATAATTAAGTCCTCTTTGACAGAACTTCTGAGTTTGAGAGTCAAGACTGCCAAAAAAGTCCGATGAAATGACTCCTTGATAACCTTTCAATGCTTTGTTTGAACATTTAAAATCTATATAGTGAAATCCCGGGTCCATAATAGCTAAATTGTGTGCTGCACTTGCCGCATAATCATAGCATGCTGGCTCATCTACTCTCGCAAATATGTCCCTGGTTAAAGGGTATGCTCTTGCAGCAATAATTAAATGGTATGCTCTTGCAGCAATAATTTTTTGCCACAAGGCCTCTTCAAAATCTTTGGTTTGTTTGGCTTCTCTTCCAGCCATGTCGTGCTCTCTTGCTTCGTCAAAATCCATTACTGGAAATTCATATGAGAGCAGAGAAAGAATATTTTCTGGCGTGATTTCTGCTGGAATATTAAGGCGCATAGGTTATGTATGAGGAGACAATTATAAACTTTATTATATTCTTAGTCTTTTTAAGTTGGAGATGGGGGGTTTCGGCTCCTAAAACTATTTATACTAACATCTCATTCAAGCATGAGGCTTCAAAAAAGGCCGAGTGGGATATATAATGGAAAGAAATACCATAAGTAGATAATTGCCCTTCCTGAAGTAGAGGTTAATTACGCGGGATTCAAGGAAGGTGGTGATTTAGAGGTTGATTCTGAAAAAGGGAAGATTTGGCTGAAGAAAAGTCAATTAAAATCCCCTTTCTCCGAACCTTTTCAAGATATCTTTTACCTCATCAATTGTTTTCTGCTGGTCTTTTTTATCTGACATTCTCACTACTTTTATCAGTAAATCTGTGAGCACAGATTCATCTAATACTTTCAATTTAAATCCATCTGTGATAAAATAAAATCTAAAGACCTTGTATCTTAGCTCTTTTAATGCTATTTTGCCTATATTACCAAGAAATTTTCCTTTTTTTGGATTTTTTTCTAAAGAATAAAGAAGGTTGAAAACTCTGACTGATTCTTTTTTGAATTTCTTGTTTATCTCTGCTTCTAATTTTTCAGAGATAATTACTTTTGCCATTTAGCTTTTGCCCTCTCGAGAGCATCTTTCACGGGGACAAATCCTTTTTCATCCATTAGTAAATCCTGAATCTGTCTTTTCTTGGCACTTTCAAGGATTCTCTCTATTATGTCTGAATACGTTTCTCCCTTAAGGCCAAATTCTATTATCTTTTCCCTCAATTCTTTTTTGATTGCAATAGTTGTTGTTTCCATGATTTTCTATAAGTTTTATAGTATTTAAACATTTTTATAAGGATTATAAAATAAGTTAACGAAAGCTTTAAATATGCACTTGGGGTGTATTTGGCATGCATAAACAAAAAACAATTGATGCAAGAGTAAAATTGGATGATTATACAAACAAAGTTTTAGCCATGCTTAAAGTGAAATATGGTTTAAAGGACAAATCAGAGGCGATAAATAAGTTTGCTGAAATTTATGGAGAAGAGATAATTGAAAGGGAAGCTAAAGAAGAGTATATGAAAGAGATGATAAAGGGAGTTAATGAGCATATCAAGAAGCACAGATATAAAGCAATGAAAGACGAAGAGCTTGATGGCTTGTTTGAAGTAAATGTTTAAGTATGCTTTCTCAGATAAGTTAAAATTAAAAATTTCTAAAATTGTAAAGAAAGATAAAAAAATTGCTGAGACTATCTATAAGAAAATAAAGCAAATAGTGAATTCTGACGAGGAATCAATTAACCGTTATAAAAATTTAAGATATGACCTGAAAGATTATAAGAGAGCTCACATAGAAAAGTCATTTGTTTTAACATTTAAGGTTGATATTCCTAAAAATTTTATCCTCTTCTGGGACTTTGACCACCATGACAATGTTTACTGAGTTTCTGATAGTTATAAAGAGAAGATTGTGTTACGGAAGAAATGATCCTGGTTTTTGGAAGGTTTAAAAAGAGACTATTTGTGGGTTTTATTGCGGCTTATGTAAATCTCGCTAGAACTTTAAAGGAGATAACAGAAAAAGAAAGAGGGTTAGAGGCAGGACCCTCCCCGATGGATTTAGCACTTACAGTTAGGGAAGACTTAGAAAAGTATAGAGAGATACCAGGGGAGATTAGGCGAATGGTGTCGGAACGTGTTAGATCTTCTGATGATTACGATGTCGAGGTAGAGGGGGCTATTGAGAACTAGATTAATAGACCGACAAATCCGGAGAGGTAAGATAGTAATTATCGCGAATCCGGGGAAAATCAAGGTTCTTAGGTTATTTTTTAGCAAATCGGTGCTTATGTATCGTCGGTGAGATGTTGTTTTTATAATATCCATCTGGCTTGTAGGATTTGGGAACTTTGAATCCTTTTTGAACTAGTTTTTCAAATATTTCTTTTTGATAATCTCTGTGATGTAGCATTTTGTGGCAGTTTGGACAGAGGCCTGTTAAATTATCAAGAGAGTTATTTTTATGATTGTGGTCTAAATGATGAATTTCAACAATTTTGTTAAAACCACAAATAACACATTTATCGATGACTTTTCTATATATCTCCTCTGGAATGTGGTGGTATCTCTTAGCATTTGAAACCTTAATTTTATCTATGAAGAAAATGGAGGCATAACAACCATTGCAATATCCAAGGGCATGAATCTTTCTCACCTTTTTGCACCTTTTACATTCCCTTAATTTTGGTTTCCAGATGAACCTCCTGTAACAATTATGACAAACTCCCTTGGTAACCCTCTTAGCTTCCTTTTTACATTGGGGGCAAATTGTCATGGGATATTTAGGGCTCTAAACTATATAAATGTTTCGGGCTCTAAAAATTTAAATAGTATCCTTCACTTTTATTTGTATGAAGATAATAAAAGAGAAATCCAGGACATACAAGGATCAGGCGTACTATAAATTTAAAGTTAATCTTCCTGAAATGAAACTCGATGATGCTGGTTTCAAAGAAGGAGATGAATTGGAATGTGTTGCTGAGAAAGGAAAGATTGTGTTACGGAAGAAAGAAAATTAACCCGAACTTCTGGGTATGCAGGAATTTTCTGGCAAAAACAGAATGTTTTAGCATGAATTGATGCGAACGAAAAGAGAAAAATTTATTGATTGGAGAAATAAAGAATATTATGGTAAGAGGCCCGTTTGGAATTGGATTATCGCAAAAAGACGTCCTTTGAGGTGGAAGCTCTGGAAGTAGATATAAGAGGCAATCAATAACTAAGTCTCAAAAAAATACAGTATTTGATAAACAGAAAGGTAAATGCTATTTTTGTAAAAAAAGATTGGGGCTGAGCCATACTCATTACGATCATGTTAAGGAAGTTAGCAGGGGCGGAAAGAGCACAACCTCAAATCTTAGGGTTGTGTGTGCAAACTGCCACTATGAAAGACATAATAGAGATAAAGCAAAAAAGGCAGATAAAAGAAGTACAAAAGGAAGTACAAAAAAGAATGATATTTTTGGTATGAGGGGCATAGATTTTGGAATTTAAGAAAAAGGCCATAATTATCTCGCAAATCCGAGGAAAATAGGGGTTTATGGGTGATTTTTGACTTATTTTAGCGTTTAGAGACCTCAAAACGGCGTATAAGAGATATTAAACGAAATCGGTATTTTCTTAGGAAAATTTGGTCTTTTTTGACGAATTCTCGCACTAAGCTTGTTTCTTAGCCCAATCGGGAAGTGCATCAGGTTCGTATGTTTGAGTCTGTTTAATAAAGGCATCTTGGATTTCAGATGGAATTTCTACTAAACCTATAACTCTTTGTACAATTGTTTCATCAGTGCAATATCCATAATCGCCTACAATAAGATTTTGCCTATTTGTAAAATAAAATGTTCTAACTGAATAGCCCATTTCTTGAAAAGTAGTTCCCTCTGTCTTAAAATGTGCTGGTGAGATTATGTCAAAGTGTGGCCTTCTACTCGCACCTATTTCAAAACCTAAATTGCTAAGCCTTTTAATCGCCAAAATATAGTCGTTTTTTGTGTTTTTTTGTTCAATGTCACTATTAGCTAAAAACCAATCTACCTGTTCCCAAGGCGTTAGTGGTCGTTCGGGTGTTATTCCTTTTGTTAATCTTCTCCATGTTCTACTATCCCAATCGCTTCTAAATATTGGCCCTCTACTCATAGGCATTTTATTATCAAGGCGGGCAAACAATATTTCTTCTTCCATGGTCATATAATAATTTGAGGATATTTAAATCTTTTTAACCCGAACTTCTTGGCATGTGATAAGTTTTTGTTTTTGCTAAAAGGTTTTAGCGTTAATTGAACCTTTTTGGATTGAGGTATTTTGAAGTTAGCAAGATTATTAGGATGGCTATTAGGGTTATTGCTATTGATGTTAGTATGCTTAACGCAGATAGGGATGAGGTTGTGAAAATTGATTTTATTATTGATTCTGTTATGTCGAAGACTGTTTGTCTCCAGGTGAATGCGATTGTGAATCCTAGTGTGACAATAATTAAGAATTTTATCTGGGATGCTAGTTCTTTTTTGAATTGATTCCCACCTACCAAGTAGCTTTTTGTTTTGTGCTTGAAACGCCTCATCTTTTAAGGGGAGAATAAGGCAAATCCACCTGCTAATTGTAGTAGTCCGAAGACTAATAGGTATAATCCAACAGCCCATCTAAGGATTTTTGGGAAAACTAGGATTGCAATGCCTAAGATAATTGCTAAAACGGCGGAAATTGTTAAAGATATTGCAACCATATTGTATTAAAGAGGGTGGGGTTTAAATATTTATGCCGGGCGCGTTCGGCGCTTCGCGCCTCACCCTTATTGTGACTAATTTATTTGGTTTCATCGGAATTCTGGGCCCATTTTGAGACTATTATTAGGCCTATTGCTCCAAAAATTGTAACAACAATTACTGTGTAAAGATCGGCAATATAGGGATATTTTTCTATATTTTCTACCTTGGTAAAATGAGTGATTGCTGCAAGAATGAAGTCTTTCCATGTTAGTGCTATGACTAAACCAAGAGCAGTGATTAGTGCTGTAGATGTGTGTTTTTTGAATTCTGAGCCAAGCTTTTGGGTTTTTTTTAAGATCCTGATTTCTTTTTTTACCTGTTTTTCTACCTCTTTTTTCTGGGTCTTTGTCAATTGTTTCGACATATCCTGTTAAATGTAAAGAGGTTTTTATATTTTTGCTATATTGGTTTTTTGGACAGGTGTTTGTTTTTTGGATTATTTGAGAAGTTTACCGACGATAAATGCTGTTTAAACAAGTGTTTAAATTTTTTTAATTTGATTAGAAGTTTTTGCATTATTTTTTGCTGTTTATTGGGTGTTTGTTTTTTATTTTTTTCAAAAAAGTGCTTGTTTTTTATTGTTTGGACAGGTGTTTGTTTGGTAAAAGGGGTGTTTAAGGATGTTTGTTTTGAAAAAAATAAGATAAACAGGTGTCATTTATGCTATAAAATATATTTGCCATTAGGGGCTTTGAAAAGGATATATTTATATACTAGAGCTGTTTTAAACAGGCATGTTTTTTGGACTGTTTGGTAATAAAAGGGTGAAAAAGCTTGAAGATGAAACTAAAAAAAGTTTTCAGGCTGTAAAAGGTGATTTTGATAGGGTCGGAGTGTGGATTAAACACCTTGATGAGCAAGATAAACAGGTGTTTGATATTCTTGGACAGCTAAAAAGTGATATTTCGACGATAAAGGATGAACTTGAGGGGCTTAGGGATGCTGTTGAGATTATTGGATCAAGCAAGAAAATTAAACAGGTGTCCAAAAATGAGGCTGTTTATATCAAACAACTGGGTGTTGATAGTGTCCAAAAACCTGTTCAAACAGCTGTTCAAACAGGCAATTTTCATCAAATATTGAATGGGTTGAGTTCTAATGAGAGGCTATTAGTGTTTACTTTAATGAATAGTGAGCTGAAGTTAAGTTATGAGGATTTAGCAAGATTGTTAGGAAAAGAGAGATCTACAATTAGGGGCCAAATAAATAGCATAAAACAGAAAAGTGAGGGTCTTATTAGAGAGATTCGGGAGCCAAATGGGAAAAAGAGGGTGTTTGTAGAGGAAGAAATCAAGGAAAAACTGGTAAAATATGCAAAAGTGAGAGTTGGCAAAGGAAAGAAATTGGGAAAAAAGAAGAAAAAATAGAGAAAAAAAGAGTAAAAGTGAGGGGAATTGGAAAAAGATGAACAAAAAAGGAGAAATGAGGGGAAAAAGATCCATGGTTCAGGTAAAAGTGAGAGGGAATCGGAGCTAAGGATCAATTCTCTTGAGGGTGATTTGTAGTGCCTAAGAAAGAAATTTGGCTCTTTCCGAAGTCCTTGCAGCCAAATTTGGCCAAATTTCTTTTTAGTGTTAACTGAAGATAATTATTCGGTTACCCGGATTAATTAGATATCTCTTAGTTTTTGGATTGTTTCTAAAGACGCGAGTTCCTTAAGATTTTTTGATATTTTTAGGATAATCTTTTTGTTGTTTTCTTTTGTTTTCTCGACGGGAACTCCTTTCTTTATTATCTTACCTATGTGGTCTCTGATGGATGATTCTGTTATTTGGAGATATTGGGATAGGAGCTGGTAATCGACGACAAGGCCTTGTTCTTCTAATTGGTATAATATTGCGAAAACTTTCATTTCTGTGCTCGTTAATGCTTGAAATTTAATACGAACTTCTTCCTTTATTTCATTAATTGTTTCTATAACTTTTGATGCTTGATTTAGCCTGTTGTCTGTCTGTCGATGTGTCTGTCTGTCTGTCGAAACCCCCTTATTTCTAGTGGAAATAACTGAATTTGAGCTTTTTACAGCTTCTAGAGGGTAATTAACTGTCGATGTGTCTGTCGATGTGTCGACAGGAAACGAAGGGGTGTCTATATTCGCCTGTCGATGTGTCTGTCTGTCTAAGGTTCGTTTAAGCAAATTAAAGCTGACGTTATGTTCCTTTATATTTGCTTTAATTTCTTGTAATTCTTGATTCTGTTTCTCTATTAAAGATTTAAGACCTGCTAGTTCAGTTTCTAGGTATTGGTAATTATAATATAAATTGTAAATGTCTTCCTTAGCTTTGTCGAAGGCTTGTCTTATCTTTTCTGGATTCATTGAATTTACCAGGTTTTTATAGATTTAAGGATTATTGTTCTTGAAAACCGTGAATGCTTGATTGGATAGCCTCCATCTTTGCCTGCGTTTATAATCAAGCCCTTCCGGATTCTTATTGATTTCTGTTACTAGAAATTTTGATTTCAGGTCTTGGAGAAGAGCTTTGACAAACTCTTCGTCCCGGGCTATCTCTTGGGCTATATGGGCTGTAAATGCTGATTGAGGAGATATAGAATATAAGTGGTGCAGAATTTGTTCTTGAATCTTGGCTTGCTTCTTGTTAGATATTTTTGGCATGATATTGGTTGGAATTGAAGTTTATAGATATTCGGTTTTCTAAACGATAGTTTCTTAAATGCTGGCTTCCGGGGATGGCTAAGTGATTTCTATTTAAGATGGCTGGAAAAATTGAATATATTGAAGCGTTGGAAAAGAAGGAGGTATCTGGGATTTTGAATCCTTTGGTTAAAGAATGGTTTTTTTCCCGTTTTTCGGATTTTTCATTGACACAGTTGTATGGGGTTAAGAGGATTTATGATAGAAAGAATATACTTATCTCGGCTCCTACTGGTGGAACTAAGACTTTGACTGCCTTTCTTGGCATTCTGAATTATCTTGTTGGTTTGGCATTAAAAGACGAGTTAGAAGATAAGATATATTGTGTTTATACATCTCCATTAAAAGCTTTGAGTAATGATATTTTTGTTAATCTTGAACAGCCGTTGAAGGAGATAGGAGAATTGGCTGAGAAGAAGGGATTAAAGATGCAGAAAATACGTGTTGGGCTTCGTACAGGAGATACCACCGCTAGTGAAAGAGCGAAGATGGTTAGAAAGGTTCCGCATATTTTGGTTACAACTCCTGAATCATTATCAATAATCTTAACGACACCTAAGTTTGTTGAGAATTTTAGGGCGGTGGAGTTTGTTGTTGAAGATGAAATTCATGCTATGGCTAATAAGCGTGGAGTCTACTTGTCATTATCTCTTGAAAGGTTGCATGAAAAGAGTTTGATTGAACCGGTTAGAATAGGCCTTAGTGCGACTATTGCTCCGATAGAGGAAATTGCCCGGTTTTTGGTTGGAAAAAACAGGGATTGTTTGATTGCCAAAGTTGAGTTAGTTAGGGATATTGATATAAAGCTTATTAGTCCTGCTGAAGATGTCTTAGAAGCAGAGGACCCAGAGAATAAAAAGAAGTTGTATAAGATTTTGGATGAATTAATTGATGAACATAAAACTACTTTGATATTTACTAATACAAGGGCAGCTACTGAAAGGGTTGTACATCATCTTGATGATTATTTTCCTGGAAAGTATATTGGGTTGATAGGGGTGCACCATTCTTCAATGAGTAAGAATAAAAGATTTGAGATTGAGGAAAAGCTTCGGAACGGGAAGTTGAAAGTTGTTGTTTCTTCGACTTCGTTAGAGCTGGGAATTGACATTGGTAGTATTGATTTAGTTGTTTTACTTAGAAGCCCGAAGAGTGTTGCTCGTGCACTTCAGCGTATAGGTCGTGCGGGGCATCAATTACATGCAAATCCCAAGGGAAGGTTTGTTGTTTTGGATAGAGATGATTTGATTGAATCCGGGATTTTGATGAAGAGCATGGTTGAGAAGAAGATTGATGAGGTGCAAATTCCTAAGAATTGTTTAGATGTTTTAGCACAGCAGATATATGGGATGGCTATTTCAAAGATTTGGAATGCTGAAGAGATGTTGAAAGCAATTAGGAGGAGTTATTGTTATTCTGATTTGAAAAAAGATGATTTTTATGATGTTATTTCGTATTTGGCAGGGGATTATGCGTTGGAACATAGGAATGTTTATGCTAAGATTTGGTATGATGAAGAAACCAAGGAAATTGGGAAGAGGGGAAAACTTGCCAGGGTTTTATACATGACTAATATTGGAACGATTCCTGAAGAAGGTTTTATTGAAGTTGTGATTCAGAGCCCCTCTGAAAGACGAGGACAAAGTGTTGGGAAAATTGATGAAGCTTTTTTAGAGAGGATAAAGAAAGGAGATGTGTTTGTTTTGGGAGGGGGCAAGTATCAATTTATGTTTTCAAGAGGCATGAAAGCTTATGTTATTGCTGATGTTTCTAGGACTCCTACGGTGCCCTCATGGTTTTCGGAGCAGTTACCATTGAGTTTTGATGTTGCTAATGATATTGCTCGTTTTAGAGGATTGGTAAGAGAAAGAATAAAGAAACCTAAGGAGGCGATTGATTTTATTGAGGATTATTTATACATTAATAGGGCTGGGGCGAAGAATATTTACCAGTATATTAGAGAACAATATAAGTTTTCTGAAATCCCGGATAACAGGACAATAGTTGTTGAAAAATTTAAAGAGGATAAGGAATATTTGTTATTTCATAGCATGGTTGGACGTAGGGTAAATGATGCTTTGGCTAGGGCTTACGCATTTGCAGCTGCCAGATTTAGGATGAGGGATATTGAGATTGGGATTAATGATAATGGATTTTTTATAGCTGGTGAGCAGTTGGATGAGAAGAAGATATTAAAAGCGGTTACGGCTGACAAGTTGGATGGAATTCTTAAGCAGGCAATTGAGAAGACTGATGTTTTGAAAAGAAGGTTTAGGCATTGTGCGGCTAGGGGATTAATGATTCTTAGAAGTTATAAAGGAAGAACAAAGAGTGTTGGTAAACAGCAAGTACATTCTCATTTTCTCTTGGCTGCTGTTAAGAAGATTTCAGATGAGTTTCCTATATTACGTGAGGCGCGGCGGGAGGTTTTAGAAGATTTGATGGATGTTGGTAATGCGAAGAAGGTTTTATTAAAGTTGGATTCTGGAAAAATGAAGTTTAAGGTTGTTAGAACCCCAATGGTAAGTCCGTTTGGATTGAATTTGATAATGCAAGGGCATGCTGATTTGATTAAGGTGGAAGATAAGATTAAGTTTTTGAAGAGGATACATCAGTTACATTTGAAAGTGATTGGAGAAGATATTTAGTATAGTTATGTTTGAATAAGATAATTGGTTGTATAAGTTGTGGCTGTTAGGTATTAAAGGGTTGAGGGATATAAGATACTGATGACTACTGAAAGAAACGGAGAAATTTTTTAGTGGGGGTTGTTATGCCTTCCTGCAATGGGCCGAACCTGTAAGAGATACTGGAAGCCCTGTTAAAGAAAGTTATTAGAGGAGAATAATTCGTAAGGCTGTGTAGGGCCTCTTTAGTTAAATTTAATTAGTCTTTTTCTGGGAAATTAATATGGAAGTTGAATATGTTGGGAAATGTTTGTTATTAAACATTGATGGGAAGAAGATTTTAGTAATTGGAGACCTGCATCTTGGTTATTCTGAAAGTTTGAGGCGTTCTGGTGTTTTAATTCCTGGAGATTCTTTTAAGGAAGTTGTAAGAGAACTGGGTAAGATAATGGAAAAAACAGGAAATGTCAACGAGATTGTTCTTTTGGGAGATTTAAAACATGAGTTTGGAGGGATTTCAAATGCAGAATGGAGAGAGATAAAAGAGTTGTTAGATTATTTAAAGAAAAAAGGGAAAGTGATTATTGTTAAGGGAAATCATGATAAAATAACGGAAGTTATTACAAAACAGAAGGGATTAGGATTAGTTGATTATTATATTATTGATGGGGTCGCATTCGTACATGGCGATAGGAAGTTAGAAGAAAGTGAAATATATGATAAGAAAATAAAATATTGGGTTATTGGGCATGGGCATCCAGCTATTAAGATTACGGACAATGTTAAGGAGGAAAAGTATAAGTGTTTTTTAGTTGGAAAGTATAAGAAAAAAGATGTGATTATTGTTCCGAGTTTTTTTGATGTTAATCTTGGAAGTGATCCGAGGGATTTTGATTTGGGTTTGGCTTGGAAGTTTGATTTAATGAGGTTTGTGGTAAGAGTTATTGAAGGGTTGGATGTGTTGAACTTTGGAGAATTGGGAAAATTGAATTATTGATTTGATTGACGAGTTAATGAAGGGATTCTTATATGGGATGGTAATCCAAGTTCATCTTGTAGTTGGAGTGCCTTTGGAGCACATTTTCTTAAAATAAAATTGTAAAGGAAGACCGTTGCATTTTTAGGGATTTTTTTCTTTTTCCAGGATTTAATAATGTCTTTTGATTCTTCCTTAGATACATTTAGGGTTATTGCTCCCTCAAATAAGATTTGAGCCATAAAATCTTCTTTCTTTGTAGAAACATCTTTGTAATTTAAAATATGGGTAAATCTTAATTTGACTGCTTCGGTGTCCTTTAAAAGATCTAATTTTTCCTTTGAAATATCTTGAAATTCTATTTTTGCATCTACATTTATTTGTTTAGAATGTTTTTCTTTGTTCCCTTGTATTTTTGTAAAATTAAATCCGATGACTTGCATTAAGAGGTTTATAGTTTGGGGTTTATAAAGATTATTACATTAAATCTTCTTCTGAAACTACTACGAAATCACCTATTGCAACAATAGAATTGTAGGGAATTATCATTTCTTTTTGGGGGGTTATTTCAAGATTAAGGTTTTTTACATAGGCTGTGTGATCTTTTAGAAGCATTTGAATTAGTTCCCCTGTTCTAGTTTCAAAAGTAATGTCCTTTACGGTACCTAATCTTTTACCCTCTTTTGTTACAACGAGGCGACCAACGACTTCCCTTAAAGGCTTTTTATCTAAACCCATGTTGTGAGTAAAGAGGCTTTGTATTTAAATATTATGATAATGAAAAGAATTGATTTAGGGCATTTGTTGGATAGTTAAAATAAATTTAAGGACCCTGACCCTTTGATTTCTTATGGAAAATATGAAAGGGTTTAAATACTGGAGGTAAACAGGTTTTTTTAATTTTCTTTTTTAAAGTTTATTATATTATATTATATATATTATATTAATTATTAATTAATATATGTATTAAAACAAGAACGTTCGTTTAATTTTGTTATTTATATTTTTTAATGAAATGGTTTCCAGTGGAAATAATGGTGTAGGGTATTTAATGCAAAATTATGCTTTGTTCGACGAAAAAGTGGCATTTGGATAAGAAATAAGGGTTATAAAATAGATAAGTTTATAATGTGATTTGATTTTTCTAAGCTAGAAAAAAGAGGATGGCACAGAAATTAGATAAAATATTTGATTCTTTTGTTGAAAATAATTTGTTTAAGGATAAGAGGGTTTTACAAACTAATTATACCCCCGATACTATTCCTCATAGGGATAATCAGATAGAAAATGTGGCTTCTATTCTTGCGCCCGCCCTTAGGGGAGACAGGGTGAGTAATTTGTTTATTTATGGGAAGACGGGGACTGGCAAGACATTAAGTGTTCAACATGTTACTAATGAATTAATGAAAAGGGTTAGCGATAGCAAAAGTGATAATCTAAAGGTGGTTTATATTAATTGTAAGTTAAAAAAGATTGCAGATACAGAATATAGGATTCTTGCAGAAATAATAAATAGTTTAGGCGGCAGCGTTCCTATCACAGGCCTCCCTACTGATGCAGTTTATAATAAGTTTGTGGATATGATTGATGATAGGAGGCAAAATGTTATTTTAATTTTGGATGAGGTTGATCAAGCGATTAAGAAAATAAGCGATAGCTTTCTTTATACATTAACAAGATTAAATAGTGACTTGAAGAATGCACAAATTGGAATAGTTGGCATTAGCAATAGTCTAACGTTTATGGATTGTTTAGACCCAAGGGTGAGGAGCAGTTTAGGCGAAGAAGAGTTGGTTTTTCCTCCTTATAATGCATTACAATTAATTGATATATTGAGAGAGCGATCTAAGACTGCGTTTGTTGAAGGTGTTTTAGGTGAGGAAGTTATTTCTAAGTGTGCTGCATATGCGGCCAGAGAACATGGAGATGCAAGAAGGGCTTTGGACTTATTGAGGGTTGCAGGGGAACTGGCCGAGAGGACACAAAGCAAAAAAATAGAAGAAAAGCATATTGATGAGGCGAATAGTAAAATAGAAAAGGATAAAATGTTAGACATTATTGAAAATGAGCCAAGGCAGTTCCAGTTAGTTTTAATGGCTATAATGGATTTGACTGAAGATAAGAATTTTGATAAGATTTATACCGGAAATATTTATAACAAATATCAGGAAATTTGTGAAAAAACTAAGAATGAGATTTTAACACAGAGAAGGATTAGTGATATTATTGCTGAGTTTGACATGTTAGGCATTATTAATGCAGACGTTGTGAGTAAAGGAAGGCAGGGCAGGACAAGAGTGATTAAGCTTATGTTATCTGAAAGTTTAAAGAAAAAAGCAAGAGAGATTTTACTAGGCAATTTAAATATATGATGTTAAATGAAGGATGAAATACTTAGTTTGGTTAGGGAGAAGGGTCTTTTATTAGAGAAAGCTTTGTTTGAAGTTTTAGATAGTTTTGACAGCCTTCAGGATGCTCGTGATTTTTTAGAGGGTTTGGAAAAAGCTTCTGGGAATAAGGTAATTACAGTTTCTAACCTATCTAAAAATTTTGAATATGTAAAAGAAGTAGTTAATCATTTACCCGGACAGGAGAGAGAAGTCGTGGAGAGATTTCTTGTTAAAGGAGGATTAAATTTAGAGATTACTAAAGAGAGAGAAGTCGTGGAGACGAAACCGACAAGGAAACTTGACTATAAGGTATTTTATGCTGATGGGAATAATGCTCGGAAGATAGAAGTGAGGGATTTTGTTTCCCATTTTAGAGTAAGATATCAAGCCTTACAAAGGATTTTAATGGCCCGGCCAGAGGTTCAACAGAATTTGATTTCACTAAATAAATTGGGAATGAATAGAGAAAGCTTTGTTTTTATTGGAATAGTCGCGGAGAAAAGAATTACAAAAAATAAAAATTTAATCATAAAGTTTGAGGACTTGACAGGTGAAATAAATGCACTTGTTAAACCAGATAGTGATTGTTTTAAAGAGGTTAATGAATTGCAGATGGATGATGTGGTTGCTGTAAAAGCTTCTGGGAATAAGGAATTAGCATTCATTTATAATATTTTTTGGCCTGAATCTATTTTGTTGGATAAAACTAGGTTTGATGAAGAGGTATGCGTTGCATTTTTGTCAGATATTCATGCAGGAAGTAAGAATCACCTTGGTAAGGAATTTCAGAAATTTATAAATTGGTTGAACGAGGATGAATTGGCTAAGAAAATAAAATATATGTTTCTTGTCGGGGATAATATTGATGGCGTCGGTATTTTTCCAGGTCAAGAAAGACTTCTCGAAAGGACTAGTGCTAAGGAGCAGTATGAAATGCTTTCAGAATATTTAAAACAAGTTCCAAAAAACATAACTATGTTTATGTGTCCGGGACAACACGACGCGGTTAGGGTTCCTGAACCCCAACCAGTTATTGGAAGAGATTATGGGGAGGCTTTGTATGATATTGATAATTTGGTTTTGGTTTCCAATCCTGCGATGGTTAAGTTGATGGAAAAGGATAAGGAGTTCAAGGTTTTGATGTACCATGGTGCGAGCATTCATGTGTTCATTAATGAAATTGAAGAATTAAGATTGATGAAAGCTCATAAATGTCCGGCCAAGGCTATCAAACATATGTTAAAGAGAAGACATTTAGCGCCTATGCATGGGGTGGCTCATTCTATTGTTTATGTACCTCATTTGGAAAAAGACCCCTTGGTAATAGAGGAGGTTCCAGATGTTTTATGTATGGGAGAGGTGCACAGGTTGGATATCGATAGCTATAATGGTGTTAGGATAATTACTGGGAGTTGCTGGCAATCTCAGACAGAATATGAAGAAAAAATAGGGAATGTCCCAGAAGCATGCAAGGTCTCTATTTTAAATTTAAAGACAGGAGAAATAAAAATTTTAGACTTTAGCGAAGATGAAAACTAATTCCCATTTTGCACGTATAAAAAAGAAAGTTGATGAATATTATAATGTAGCAGAATCTGCACGTAGCAAGGGTTTGGATCCTGTTTCAAAAGTAGAGGTTCCTATCGCAAGCTCCTTGGCGGAAAAGGCCGTTGGGTTGATATCTGTTATGTATCCCCAATTACAGGATAAAAAGATTGTAAATCGGATATTGGAGCTGGAAAAAAAATATGGTCAATTAAGTATTTCTGTTTCAATGTTAATTGCCGAGGATATAGCAAAAGAAAAGTATTGTAAATTTAAAGATAAGATTGAGGCAATCGATGCAGGGGTAAGAGTTGGTTTTTCATATACTACTCTAGGTGTTGTTTCAAGCCCGTTAGAGGGATTTACAGGTCTAAAATTAGGTAAGACAAGAGACGGGAGAGATTATTTCAAGGCTTATTTTTCTGGCCCTATTAGAAGCGCAGGAACCACCGCAGGGTGTGTTGTTTTGATGATTATCGATTATTTAAGAGAAATATTTGGTTATGCTAAATATGATCCAAGTGAGGAAGAGGTTAAGAGATATATTACGGAAAATTATGATTATCATGAGAGAGTCACGAATTTACAGTATTTGCCTACGGAAGAAGAGATAACTTTCCTTGCAAGGAGGCTCCCTATTCAAATTTCTGGTGAGCCTACTGAACAAAGAGAGGTTTCAAATTACAAGGATTTGGATAGAATTGAAACTAATTTTATTAGGGGGGGAATGTGTTTGATTTTTTCTGAAGGTTTAGCACAGAAAGCTGCCAAAGGGTGGCGTTTGTTGAAGGGGGCAAAGGAGAAAGGCTTGCAATCTTCGGGATGGAATTGGTTAGATGAATATATTGAATTACATTCTAAGAGGGAAAAGAAGGGGGATGATAGCAGTCCTACTTATATCAAAGATCTTGTTGCAGGAAGGCCCGTGTTTGGACATCCAGGTTCTTCAGGAAGTTTTAGGTTTAGATATGGAAGAGGAAGAACTTCTGGATTTTCTGCCACTTCGGTTCATCCAGCAACTATGGCTATTACAGACGGGTTCATTTCTTTTGGAACACAGTTAAAGATAGAAAAACCAACTAAGGGATGTGCAGTTTCGTCTTGCGAAGGCATAGATGGGCCAATTGTTAAATTGAGTGATGGAAGTGTTAGAAAACTCAAGGATTTTGATGAGGCTAAGAAAGTTTATTCTGATGTAGATGAAATAATTTATCTTGGGGATTTGTTGATGCCTTTTGGTGATGTTGCTAATAGAAACTATGATTTACTTAAATCAGGATATGTTGAGGAATGGTGGGCATTGGAAATGGAAAAAGCTGGAAAAAAAATAGATGATGAAAAGAATGTTGGTTTTGAAGACGCCTTAAATTATTCTGATAAATTTAACGTGCCCTTACATCCAAATTATATTTTTTATTGGACCCAGATAACCTTGAAGGACTTTTATGGGTTGATTGATTGGATTGCTAGAGGTGTTGTCAAAGGAGATGATTTAATCTTACCATTTTCTTCAAAAAATATGGAACGCTTTGAAAAGGGGAAGAGAACTTTGGAGCTGATAGGTTGCGAGCATAGTATAGGAGTGGAAAATGTTATTGTTAAGGGAAGTGAGGCAAAATCGCTTTTAACAAATCTAGGATTGGAATTCAAGGAAGGAGATTTGGAAAAAAATGTTGATGAAATTATAAAGAAGATGGATAAAGAAAAAGGCGTTTTAGAAAATATTAATCTTTTTTCAAGATTTAAAATTAAAGATAAGGCTGGGTCTTTTATCGGGGCAAGAATGGGCAGACCTGAAAAGGCAAAATTAAGAAAATTAACGGGAAGTCCACATGTATTGTTTCCCGTTGGTGTTGAAGGAGGGAGATTAAGAAGTGTTCAAGCTGCTTATGAGGTTGGGAGGGTTAAGGCAGAGTTTCCTAATTATTTTTGTAAAAAGTGTGAAGAAGAAAGCGTTTACCCCAAATGTGTGAAATGTGGCGAGAGTTGCAAGAAAATGCATTATTGTTTTGTTTGTGGAAGGAGTTCAGATGACAAATGTAAACAGCATGAAAGAGACTCGCAGTATAGGGAGAGGAGAATAGATATTAGACACTATTTTGATGTGGCTAAGAAGTCTACAGGAGTCCGGTTAGATGATCTGCCCGTCGCGGTTAAAGGCGTTAGGGGGACAAGCTCAGAAGAGCACGATTGTGAAAATCTTGCAAAAGGCTTGTTGAGGGCCAAATATGACTTGCATGTGAATAAGGATGGCACCATAAGATATGATGTTACTGAAATGCCTATAACTCACTTTAAGTCCGTGGAAATTGGTACAAGTATAGAAAAACTAAAGGAGTTAGGATATACTGAAGATGTGAATGGGGCTGAATTGGTTTCTGGAGATCAGACAGTTGAATTATTCCCTCACGATATTATTTTACCTTCTTGTCCTGTTACACAAGATGAAAGGGCTGATGATGTGTTTGTGAATGTGGCTAAATTTGTTGATGATGAATTAGAAAAAATTTACAGGTTACCCAGATTTTTCAATGTTGAAACAAGAGATGATTTAATCGGCACTTTATTTGCTTGCATCGCACCACATATCTGTACCGCAACAGTTGGAAGACTGATTGGATTTTCTAAAACCCAAAGTTTGCTCGCAAGTCCCTACATGCATGCAGCCATGAGAAGGGATTGTGATGGAGATGAAGCAGCAGTTATCTTATTGATGGATACTCTTGTTAATTTCTCCAGGAAATTTTTGCCCGCCCATAGAGGTGGTACACAGGATGCTCCGCTTGTTTTAAACTTTAAAATTAATGCAGGAGAGGTTGATGACCAGATACTGGATTTTGATTGTGGCAGTTATCCTTTAGAATTATACGAGTTTTCAGAACAAGGAAAACATTCTTCAGAGGTTAAGATTGAAATGATAAGTGACAGGTTGAGAGATGGAAAAGACCCTTATACAGGAATAGGCTTTACTCATAAAACAGACAATTTTAATAATGGGTGTTTGAATTCATCTTATAAGTTTTTACCCACAATGGAAGACAAAGTGAGCAAGATGATGGCGCTTTGTGAAAAAATTAGAGCTGTGGATACAACAGATGTTGCCCGATTGGTTATAGAAAGGCACTTTATTAGGGATACAAAAGGCAATTTTAGAAAATTTTCAATGCAATCTTTTAGGTGCGTAGGTTGTAATAGCAAGTTCAGGAGACCTCCCTTAACGGGAAGATGTACTAATTGTGGAGGAAAGATAATATTTACTATTTCCGAGGGCAGTATCATCAAGTATTTAGAAAAGGCCTTGAGATTGGCCAGGGATTACCATGTAAGCGAATACCTATTAGAATGTCTTGAGCTGACAAAGAAGGATATCGAGAGCATGTTTGGAAAGGAGAAAGAGAAACAGACTACTTTGTTTTAATTATTATATATTAGAGGTAACCAGGAATTTGATACTGATACAAATTGAAGAATATAAAAAATGAATAAATCTAAAGTTTTTTTAACTATCTTGATGGCTTTTGTTTTTGTAGCAAGTTTTGCGTTTGCGGTCAAGTCAGTTCATGTAGACTCTAATGGTGTTGAGACTGCTTTGGAACAGACATCTTGTACGAAGATACAGGGTGGTGAATTGTTAACAAGCGATAATGCTGTAATTGAAATAGGATTTGACATGCAGGGTTATAATTACCAATGATATATGTTCAATGGAAGTCATTACGGATTTGACAGTTATATTGGAAGTGGCACATGGCTTACAAACCATCAGAAGGGAAGTTACATATAGGATAATGAAAATTGTAACTGGGATTACTTTATGAAAATTGTTGCTGCATTCAATGTTACCTTAACATAAGGAGTTCGGTATGATGCAGATGGCATTGAGATTGACTCTGAAACTGGGCAATTCGTAATAATTCAGCAAGTTGAAAATAACTCTTGTTCGGACGCTAATGGGGCTGCATATCTCGGAGACGCCCCAACTGGATTTGCTTTTTACAACACTTAAATAACCTTTATTTTTTCTTATTTCTTATTTTCTTTTTATGTCAAGGTTGCCGATGCAGAAAACCATTTACTTTAACGCATGGATGAATACAACCTTGAGCATCCAAAAGTTCAAACAAACCCCGCACTTTAATGGAGTAAAACATAAGAACTTTTTGATATTAAATAGATGATAATAAGTAGAAAGTGATTGTGGGAATCAGGAGGACGCCCATTAAGTTAATCCGTCTTGCTCCCGAAAGTATTGTGAAAACACCAAGGGCTGATGCGGTTATAAATGTGAGAAATCCAAGGGCGTTTGAAAATGCCAGAATAATTACTGAAAGAACAATTAATATGGAGATTGACAGATAACTGTAATCTATTTTTGAAATATATTTAGAAAATATTTTCGATATATTTAGGGCTATTAAGAATGAGACCCTTCCAGATACTACTATTGTCACTATTAGGATTGATATGTCTTGTAGGGTAACTGTTTCCAAGACGCTTTTTATTGCAAGAGCAGCTCCGGTTCTTGTTCTTCCTATTGAAAAGATTGTTATGAAACTCAATCCCATTACGATGGTATTTATGGCTCCCAGTAAAATTAGGAATCCTCTTTTTGATTGTTGAATAAATTCGGAGCCGATTACTGCTGCATGTCCAGCTCCAATTCCAGGAAGAAAAGAACATATAGGTGCCGAGATTATTGCTCCAGAAATTGCTTTGAGGAATTCCTGTTTTGTTGTTTTAATTTGTTTTATTGGATAGATTGTTTGTTTTGGAATGCTTGTTTTTTGTTTTATTGTTATTATTAATGCGGATGCTCCAAATAAGCCTGAAAGTAATGGGAGGAGGGGATTTTGAATTGGAAGATTGAAGGAGGCGATGCCGAGGAAACCTGAGAAGATGAAGATTGTTAATGATAAGAGAAAGTTTTTCTCTCTGAATATTAGATAAAGAGAAAGGAAGATTAGAATGAATGGAAAGATTAATTTGACGTAACTGAAAATTACGGGAATTATAAAAATGAATACTGGGGCGAAGATTACAATTGTTGCCAGAGCCATCAAGGAACCATATAGTGTGAGTATTACTGCCTCATATGCTTTTCCTTCCTTAAGGTATTGATGGCCTGGAAGTATGGAAAGAAAAGTATCTTCTTCTGGTGCACCGAAGAAAATGGATGGGATGAAGTCTAAGAATGTGTGGGTTATTGCCATTGATGCAATAAATGTAGCTATTGCAATTGTCGGAAGGCCCGATAATGTGGTTATAAGGGAAAGAATCAGTGCAGCTATTAGATTTATGTGGATTCCAGGAATTAGGCCTGTAATAGTTCCGGCGATTAACCCCAAGCATAACGCGATGATTATCTCCATAATCATGGGTTTCAAGGGGCCTCCCGCCTTTGATTTTTTGCTTATTCTGGTGGCTACCAAACCCGACTTTTCCTTCGGAGTTTTTGATTGCTCTTTCTACCATTTTATAGACGATATTCTTTTTAAACATTGTCGCTTAATATGGATTCCAGGACTAATTCTTTAGAGATTTTATGGATTTTGGTGTTTTTTGAGCTAATTTGAAAGAGTTTTGGAAAAACAAAACTGTAACAAAGCTATTAAATAAAATATTGTCAATAACCTTATGGGACATGTTAGGAGATGTATTGATTACAATAAGCCAATTCATAACTTAAGCATTCTTGCAAGGCGATGCAGAAAACCATTTACTTTAACGCATGGATGAATACAACCTTGAGCATCCAAAAGTTCAAACAAACCCCGCACTTTAATGGAGTAAAACATAAGAACTTTTTGATTCTATTTGCTTTGTGATAATTCCATTTTTCTAATTTCAGGCTCGAGCTTCTTGATTTGGGTTAAAACCAGCCCGACTATCATCTTAAATAAAGAAAAAAGGTTTTATTTCTGTTTTGGTTTAGTCGGAGGAGTGGATTGGTAGGTCTCTAAAGTTTTATATATCGGAGTTGGTGATTTTAACTCAGAGGATTTAATCTTGAATTCATTGATTTGGAATTTTAATGGTTTTGTTTTTATTTGGGATATGTGGTTAATTAGCTCTTTTGGTGTTTTTGTGTATTTAATTCTTGCAATTGTTAAATGAGACATGAATCTTTTTTCTTGAGGGAAAGAATCAATGGTTGTATCGATTTGTTTCTGAAGTTTATTTAAGCCAAGAATTTTTATCCATGCAATTCTTGGTCTTAGCTTGTAGTTGAATGTGCCTGTTTGTACTAGTCTGCATTCTAATTGCGGAAATTTTATTTTTGATAACTGGGTTTGGACTTTTTTTAGAACTTCTTCATTTATATTGCCCAGGAATTTTAATGTTAGATGTAGATTTTCAGGTTTTGTTAATTTGCCTGTGAATTTTTTTCTTTTTATTAATCCTTGAACTCTTGTAATCTCCTTTATAATCTCTGATGGAAAGTCTATACATATGAATGTTCTTGTAGTGTTCATTTCGGAACTATGGCTGCTGTTGAATATTTCTTTATCATTTTCTTTGCAAGGGATTTCACTTCTTCTAATGTTACTTTGTTAATATCTTCTTCATAAGTGTAATAATTTTCTGCTTTTGTTGTTAATTCTAAGAACATTAACTCGTTCATCACATTGACAGATTCTTCTGAGGAGACTTTTTTTAGTCCTATCAGGCGTTCTTTAGCTTCTTTTAGGTCTTCCTGAGACATCTTATCTATGTTTTTGAAACCTTCAATGATTAATGATCTTACTTCAGGGATGGATTCTTTAGCTGTGCCAACGTATATTGTATAATATGAATAATGTTTTTCTGTTTCTAAGGAGCTTCTTATAGCGTAAGCAAGACCTCTTTTTTCTCTTATTTCTAAAAATAGGCGAGATGACATTCCGTTTGCGAGATAGGCATCAAGAACCTCTAAAATATCATGTTCCTTTTCTCCGGCCATTGGGGCGTGGACGCCAAACATAAAGTGGGCTTGGTCCAATCCTGGCCTTTCTTCAGTAGATTCTTTATTCAACTTTTCTATTTTTATTTCAGGCATTTTTTTGTTAGTTGATTCAAAATTGGATTCTAGGTATTCACAAACCTTATCAATGTCTGCTTGCCCAATAATGGTTACAATATAATTTTCAGGATTGTAATGGGATTTGAAGTAATCTGAGACAAAGTCCTTTGTTAGTGATGAAACTGTTTCTTTTGTTCCTATGATACCAATTCCAAATGGTTTTTCGTAGAGGTTTTCTATTATTTTTTCGTAAATATGGCGTTGGGGAATGTCATGATACATTTTAATTTCTTCAAGGATTACTTTTTTTTCTTTTTCGAATTTTTTCTCGTCAAATGTGGTATTTTTTAGGATATCTGTTAGGATATCCATTCCTTTGAAAAGGTGTTCTGCTGGAAGTTTGAACCAATAGGATGTTATATCATTAGCAGTAAATGCGTTAAGAATCCCACCACGTTTTTCTATTTCTCTGGAGATGTCTTCATGGGTTCTGGATTTTGTTCCGGTAAACAAAAGGTGTTCTGTGAAATGGGCAATTCCCTTGATTTTTTCTGTTTCATAAGAGCCTCCAAATCTGTTTGATATGCTAAATGAAACTACCGGCAAATCTCTTTTTTCGAATAAAACTGTTATGCCATTTTTTAGTCTTCTTTTTTTAAGTTGCATGTTTGTCTTTAAAGGGTATTGTTAATAAAGGTTATGGAAAAGTTTAAGAATGAGGATATTTGGGAAAGAATATGGGAAAACCATCCGAACAAACAGGAGATATTAGAGATACTGGAAGAGGAATAGGGTTAGTTGCTATTAAACGTAAGTAGAATTTATCCTTCGGATTCCTTTCAGGAACTTTCGAATTTTGTTTCTCGCTTCGTTTAAGCTAACTCTGAAGACGGACACCAGAGCGTTTAATTATGCTTAAACAAAATCGCACTTTTTAAGAAATTGGAATTTATGCCGGCTTATTGATTTACCCATCCAAGACGGCGCTAGTTTTTCTGAAGAAAAACAAATTGTCTTGCTTCGCAAGAATTAATTTTAGTTGTTATCGCAATGGTTATTTTTGACAATATTGTTAGGTTTGGTCCTGGAGTCCTAGTTGGAAAGATTAATGCAGAATGAAGAGACAGATGCGGAATCAATAAAATTATGGTACTGTAGGGGATATTGTTACTTTGTATGCCAGTTCTAATTTTGAGAAGGAGAGCTAGTCAATTTAGTAGCATGGGAGAACGAAATAATGTAATAGATAGTTATGGGATTTCGATTGATATTGGTTAATTTTAATAAAAATTATGACGGAATATCCAAATTATTAAAGGCACATTTTCTGATAAATTGCATGGTTGAGAACATTCCAGGGCTTGTTTCGGTTATTTTACAAGAATGAAGTATTTTTTGGTGGGCTGTTACTGGAAAATATGATAGGAATTATATGTTGAGATGTGTCGGCGATGAAGGTCAGCAAGAAAGATATTCATTAAGGGTTAAATTATTAGACAAGAATGGAGGGGTTTTTATCAATCTGGGAAGCCACTAATGCCAAAAACAGAGATGATGCAGGAGGCCGGGCTTATGGCCATGTAATCAAAGTTTTGAGCATAGTGTTTGTAGACCTTTTAAGAAGGGAAGGGCATTTATGTGATGGGGTTGCTGAAGTGGAGCAGGAGTAGTTTTTTATATTAATAATCTTAGAAATTATCATGCCTATAAATGCAGGACATGAGTTTTTTGAAGCTGAAAAAAAGTATTTATCAGCTGATAGTCCGGAAGAGAAGATCTTTTGGCTGGAGGAAATGATTAGGAAAGCTCCGAAACACAAGGGTTCGGAAAACTTATTAGCAGAGTTGAAGACGAGATTGAAGAAATTTAAAGCTCAACAAGAGAAGAGCAAGAAATCTGGAAGGGGGAAGAAAGGGATTAGGAAAGAGGGGTATCAGGTTTTGTTGATTGGGAAGACAAATTCTGGTAAAAGCTGTTTATTGAAGGCAATGACTAATGCAAATCCTAAAATTGCAGAACACCTCTTTACTACAAAAGAACCTGAAATTGGGACAATGGAATATGAAGGGGTTAAAGCACAGATGATAGATATGCCTGCTGTTGGATACGAAGGGTTTGATTTTGGTTTGTTGCACGGAGCTGATTTGTTGTTGCTAGTGGTTGAGGATTTGGAAGACTTGGAAGATTTGAAGAAGTATGAAGAGAGGAATAGGGGGGATAGGATAGTTGTTGTTAATAAGATTGATAAATTGAATGATAATGAAAAAAGGAAACTGGATGCTAAATGCAGGGCTAAGAGATTGAAGGATTATATTTTGGTGAGTTGCCAGGAAAATAAGGGAATTGATAAATTGAAAGAGATGGTTTTTGATAAGATGGATGTTATAAGGGTTTATACTAAGGAGCCTGGGAAAACATCAACGAAATTACCCATAGTTATGGAATCTGGAGCAACGGTAAAGGATGTTGCAGAGAAAATATTGAAAGGCTTTTCAAGACAGATTAAGGAGATAAGACTTACAGGGCCTTCTGGAAAATTTGCTAATCAGAAAGTTGGTTTATCTCATAAATTGAAAGATAAGGATATTGTGGAGTTTCATACCAGATAAGCTGCTTTATGTAATTTGGTTAGTTTTGGAGATTGCACCTTAGATAAGAGGTTGTTGATTTCTCTTGCCACTGCTATTTTTATGTCTAGGGGGTGTACTTTTCCTGTTTTAACTATGTCTTCTAATTCGTCGTATGATTTTATTGAGAGATTTCCTCCGAATTTTTTGTCTCTTTCTATTTTTAATGATTTTTTATCCAGTATTGGAAAGATTATGTATTTGAGCCATTGCATTATTCCACAGTTTGTGTCTTTTGGTGGGAAGTCTGCTTTTTTGACTTTTCTTGCGACTGTTTCTTCGTCGTCTAAAATATCTATCTTGGATGAGGGGACTGATGCAGACATTTTTTCTCCTGTCAATCCAGACATCATAGGATTCATTAGTTCAATTCGGGGTTTATAGTTTATCTTTGGTAGAAATTCACGTGCGAATACTAGGATTTTTCTTTGATCTAGGCCTCCAAACTGTATGTCTACTTTAAGATGTTCCTCGTCTAGGGCTTGCATAATTGGATATACAAGGTTTCCTAGTTTTGGAGTTTCTGTTATTTTTACAACTTCAGATGCTGCTTTTGTGGTGTCTTTAGTTGTTGCCTGCATACTCATTTTTAGAACATCTTCAAAATATTTTGGATTTAATTGTAACTTAGAACCTTTTACAAATTCTAGTTGTTTTGTTGAAACTCCAAGTGCTTTTAACATCTCAGGGAATAGTGCTTCATAATACGCCTGTCTTTTTTCTAAAATCTCCCAAGGAATTCCATTAAGTGCAGCGTGAAGATCTGCAATTAGGATTTTTACATTGACTTTTGCTTTTAGAAAATCCCTGATTTTTAGCAATGGCAAGAAATATGCAAAATGAGGGCTTCCGGTAGGCATGGTTCCCCAGTAAAGGGAGATTTTCTTTTTTGATTTGATTAAGGATTTTAGCTCGTCTCGGCCTATTACTTCTTGTAAGTTTCTTGTTATTAATTCATATCTGTTCATGATAAGGGAATGAAAAAATAGTTTAAATCTTTATTGCTTTTGTTTTTATGCGGAGAATTAGTTTTATTGTGGCTATTTTAGGAATATTTGTTTTGATTTTGTTGATTTGGGTGATTCCTGCTAGGCATGTTGAAAGTGTTTCTGATTTAGGTGGATTGGAAGATAATCAGAGAGTTATTTTATCAGGGGTTGTAGAAAGTGAGAGAAATTATTATGGGGCTTTAGTATTTGAAATTAATGATATTAAGATGATTTGTTCCGGATGTCCAAGCTTGAAAGGAAAGCATGTAGGGGTAGAAGGCATTTTAGAAAAATATGAAGATAATGTTCAAGTGGATGTTTTACAAATTAAAATTTTAGATTGAAGAGTTTGTGTAAAAGTATCGCTTTCTTTCCTATTAGTTCTTGTAGTTCTTTCAGAGGTGCTTGTGCAATTTCTTTTATTGTTTTGTATTTTTTGAGAAGGGTTTTTGCCGTTCTGGGGCCTATGCCCGGGAAGCCCTCGAGGATGAATTGTAATTGTTCTTTATCTGATAACGATGATTTAGATGCTCTGATACTTGTTTCAGGTTTCTTTTGTTTTCTTGCTAGTACATAGAGGTATTTTGCAGTATCTTCTTCATCCAGAGTGAAGATAATTGGCGTTTTATATCCTAGTGCCGTTGATAATAGGAAGCCCCGAAATGCATTTTCGTGTATGTTGCCTTCGTAGATGTTAGGATTTATCCCTTCTAAAATTAGAAGATGTTTTGGGTATTGTTTTAATTCTAGCAGTTGATTTATCATCCGTTTGTTAACTATTGATGATTTGAAATCTGAAATTGTTTTTCTCTCTATAGCCGTATTTTTTATTATATAATCTGCTACGGGAAGTTGGGAAAACTGGATTTGGAATCCCAATGATTTTAGATATGATGGAATTAAGGAGTTTCTTTCTCTGTTATCTATTGTTATTTCTAATTGTTGTTTTTCTTTTATCTTATTTTTGGAGAAAGGATTTAGGAATTTAGACATCTTGTTTTTTCTTTAAGACATAGAAGACAAATTCTACTATTAGCATTATTACTATGACTAAGATAATTGCGGATGAAAATGTTGAAGTGTATTCTAACGGTCCACTTACCTTTGTTCCTATGAAGACCAGCTCATCAATTATCAGCCCTATTGCTATTGCTGTTATTATAAGATTTAGTTTAAAGTTTCCTCTTCTGAAGACCATGACCAATAAAATGATTATCATGATTATTAGTCCGTAATAGAAATGGTGCAGTTCAAATCCTTTGATTATCAGGTTTGGATTTCTGATTGAGGTTATTAATCTTGTTAATAGGATAGTTACTAACATAACAATAAGAAATGAAATTATTTTGTGCCTTGTTTCAAATCTTGATGCTTTTTTTATTAAACTCATTTAATATTTAAAAGGATACATTTATAAAACTCTTTGTTTAGGAGTGAAAATGATAATTGATGCATATTCTCATTTTGGCGTTAAGAAAGACATGCCTGAGGTGATGGAAGACAGAAGTTTTTTAGATGCAATTCCTGATGTGGGTATTGAGGACTGTGCTAAGAAATGGAATGAGGTCTTGGATAAACAGGGTGTTGAAAAAGTTATTTTTCTAGGGGTTCAGCACGGGAGCAAGGTTTTTATGGATTATGTTAATGGTTCTGACAGGTTTATTGGGGCAACAACATGTAATCCTCTGAGGGACGATTATTATGATGTTTTTATGCATGATATAGAAAAGGGTGCAAAAGGTCTTGCGTTGTATCCTGTTTGGCATGGGTTTGATGTTGCCCATGAAAGAATGAATAAATTGTATAAATACTGCTCCGATAATGGATTGCCTGTGGTTTTTCACTTTGGAGTTTCTGCTATTTTAGGAGATTTGAGATATGGGAATCCAATTGATTTGAGTCCAATTGTTAAGAAATACCCTGAACTGAAAGTGATAATTGCTCATTTTGGTGCAGGTTATTTTAAGGAAGCCTTAATGCTTATGTATAAGAATAAGAATGTTTATTTTGACACTTCTGGAACAAATAATTGGTTGGATTATACTCCTTACAGTTATGATTTGAAAGAGGTTTTTAGAAATTCCCTGAAGGCTGTTGGAAGCAAGAGGATAATATGGGGGAGTGATAGCTACAACGTTTTCAAGAAAGACGGGGAAGGATATAGAAAGCAGTTTTTGGATTTACAGAGGGAGATTGTTGAGGAATTATGTAATGAAGAAGAAAAAAGAGATATTTTTTATAATAATGCCAAGAGGGTTTGGAGGATTTAGAAATTTCTTATTTAAAATCCTTTAATGTTTTTGGTTTTTTTAGGTCTGATTTAACTTTATCTATTACTTTATACATTTTTCTTTCTCTTGCTACGGATGCATAATGGTATGTTTCATCCCTGGTATTTTTGGTAATTAGTATTGTTAGTTTTCCTGGAGAGAGGCGTGCTGTTCTTCCAGCTCTTTGAATTTTTCTGATTGCTGAGGGTATTGGTTCATAGAAGTAAACTGCAGAGACTTCCGGGATGTCTAAGCCTTCTTCTCCGATTGATGTTGCAATTAATATGTTGGTTTTTGAATCCCGGAAGTCTTGGATTATTTGTTTTTGTTCTTTTTGAGATAGGCCTGTTGAACCCGATGGGTTTTTCTTTTTGGCTTGTCCGACGAATATTGTCGGTTTTGCTGAAGAAATTTGTTTTAGTTTATTGTTTATTACTAATGTTGTGTCTCTGAATTGAGTGAATATTATAATTTTAGCGTTTTTGTTTTGCAAATCCTGCTCTACTAATACATTGAGTTCTTCTACTTTTGGATGTTCTATTTGTTTTTTTAAGAGGTTGTTAAGTGATAAAAGAGAGGCTTGAAATTCTTTGGAGTTTACTAGTGTTTGCACACCTTTGCTCTTTTTTTGTTCGGCTTCTTTTACTAATTTATTTAGATATGTTTGGAGACCTGATAATGTTTGGGTTTCTAGCAATTCTAAGGCATGAGATATTTTAATTGCCTGAGCTGTTAGGGACATTCCATACATTGAGGCACCGTTTCCTTTTCCGGCTTGAAGAGCGAGCCTTGATTGTAGTTTTAATAAAGTTATTTTGTTTGCAGGACCAAATAGGATGTTTTTTTCTCTTAATTGTTTTATTTTATTTTGATAAATATTATTTAATAATGTGCGAATTTCAATGAATTCTTTTGGGAATGGGACAAAGTGTTTCTCAAAGTCCAGGGTTTGTAAATAGGGCTTGACATCTTTTGATTCCCGAGTTCTCGACTCGATTTTTTCTATGTCTAAATGAGCACAGATTTGATTTACCTTATCTGAATCTGAGCCGGGGCTAGCAGTAAGTCCAAGAATTCTCGGATGAAAAGACTCCTGGCGATATCGTTTTGCAACTTTTGTGTAGCTGTAATTCTTTAAACATCTGTGAGCTTCGTCTATCACCAATAGTGAAACTTCTTTAAGATCGTAGAGATATTTTTCGATGTCATTAGCAATGCATTGGGGGGTGGAAAAAATAATGTCTGCATTGTTCCAGAGTTTTTTTCTTTGAAGTGCCGGTGTAGCTCCAGTGAATAGTTCAAGTTGAGCAAATAACTCGGGTAATTGTTTTTTGAAAGAGTTGAAGTGTTGCTCTATTAAGGGTTTTGTCGGTGCCAAAATAAGCGCTTTTTGTCCAGGAAATTTTTTTTGCCTTTCTATGGTTAGCAATAGTGCAATAAGGGTTTTTCCAACCCCAGTTGGTAGTACTACAAGAGTGTTATTGTCTTTGGCTGTTTGGAAGATAGATTCTTGATAATCTCGTGGTTTTATAGAGAGCATGTTAATCTTTAGAGATAGAGAATATAAAGTTTTAGTTTATACTAGCCCTGTGTAAAGGGCAAATAGAGCAAAAATTGCTGTTATTGTTGCAAGAACATACCAAACTTTTCTGATTCCTGATAAGATGTGAATCCCATCCAATGTTGAAAAGGGTATTATGTTCCAGAAGGCGTAGTAAGCCGCCATTCTTGATAAGGTTTCGAGTGGCTCAAACCAGTATGTTATTAGGGACAATAACAAAGTTGCTACGATTCCTGCAGTTGCTATCATTCCTACCGTGAAGTCTGTCAATTCAGTATATGAATAATATCCGAACTTTCTGGCAGCTCTTCTTTTCAATGCAAAGGTTTCGAATGTGAGAACGGCCATCACTTTAAAGAATCCAATCGAGAATGCAGAAATGAATAATGGAATAATTGCTCCAGTGGGTATTGCATTTTTTAGATTCCAATTTTGTTTGAACCAAAGCCTTTTCCAGAACCATATCTTGTGCTCTACTCTTGAATCTAAGAAAGAAGCCATTCCCTTCTTGGCTAGAACATTTACAATAATTATTATGGCCGAGAATAAAATTGCATAGCCCATAAAAGAATAATTAGCATATAAGACTAGGTCTTTAAATCCGATTACTATTGAGAGTATAAGAATTCCCATAATTATGTGGAAAATTTCTTTTTCTTTCATTCTTGTTCATGGATGAGCAGAGTTATAAACATTTTTGTAATTTCGAGAATTTAGATGATGTATATTTTGTGCTATCGTAAAGTATATATACTCAATGTCTTATTTTCTCTTATGTTAAGGATTAAGAAGTTAAGTGATGCCGTTGGGAAGCAGGTTTATACTTCAGAGGGAGACTTTTTTGGTCAGGTTGAAGAGGTGAATCTTGTTGATAACAAGATAGATGGCTGGAAAATCAAGGTCGGATCAGGGTTCATGAATCTTCTGGGCGGAGCTAGAGGTGTTGTTATTCCTCACCAGTTTGTAAAGGCTGTTGGGGATGTCTTTATTGTGAATAAGGGCTCCTTACCTTTGAGGGAAGAGAGTCTTGACATAGATATTGCTCAGGAAGAGTCTGATTTTAGTTAATTCTTTTTAGTATAAGAAACGTTTAAATAGATTGAATTAATTGTTCTGATATGGCGACGGTGTTACAAAGTGCTTATTTTGTTGAGTTGGTTTTGCCTTTCTTGCTGATATTTGTTGTTGTTTTTGGAATATTACAAAAGACCAAGATTTTCGGGGATAATAAGAAGCAAATTGATGCCTTGGTTGCCTTGGTTCTTGGTTTGATAGTTGTTGCGTTTGCCAATGCCGTAAATATAATTTTGAACCTGGTTCCATTCATGGCAATAGGGGTTGTTATAATTTTGATTTTCATGATTATGTATGGAATGCTGTTTAAAGAAGGAGATTTTGACATGAATAAATGGTTAAAGTTTGGAATAGGGACTGTTATTATGATTGCTTTGATAATTGCTGTCTTGGTAGTCACAGGGGGCTGGGATTATATTGTTGAATTATTCTATGGGAAAGCGAGCGGAGACTTGGTAGCTAATGTTGTGATGGTGGTGATTGTGATGGTTGCTTTAGTATTGGTTGTGGTGCCTTTCGGTAAGAAGAAAGAGAAGAAGAAAGACGAGTGAGAGTTTAGAAACATATTTAAATAAGATTTAGCTGATTATGATATGATTGGGTTGAGTGGGATTCCAGTATTTATGCAATACCTTAGTTTTGAAGAGGTCTTGTTTCAGTTAGACAGTCTTGGCCTGTTCACGTTTATTTTGCCTTTCTTGCTGATGTTCGCAATTATTTTTGGAGTTTTATCCTATACAGGGATTTTTGGCGATAGGGGGGGAGTTCACGTAATTATTGCATTGGTATTAGGTTTACTGGCAGTGAGATGGCCTGTGTATACAGATTTTTTGAATATAATTTCTCCTAAATTGGGGGTTGGATTAGTTGTTATTCTTGTGTTAGTGATATTGACAGGCTTATTTACTCCTGAAGGCTCGAGAGCAGTTTTGGGTTGGATATTATTGGGAGTCGGCGTGGTAATATTCCTGATAGTGCTTGGTTCAACATATTCAGATCTTAATGTATACAGATATGGGGGCGGATTTATAACTTCCGAACTTATCGGATATTTGGTCTTGATTACCTTGCTTATAGGAGTTATAATTGCCGTTGTTGTGTCAAATGGGAAGAGTGAGAAGAAAGATAAAGTCGATGCTATAAAAGGATTGTGGAGTAAGTAAAAATGGTAGCAGATGTTTCTGTGATAGCTTATTTTGCGCCGGTGTGGGCTTTTTTAGCTGTTTTTATTATTATGTTTGCCCTGTTAGTCAAGACAGGGGTTCTTGGCGATAACAAGTTGCTGATATTATTCTTGAGTTTTGTGATAGCATCTTTATTTATTACAGCAGCGACAGTTCAACAGTATGTTTTAACTATTATTCCATGGATGGCTGTATTAGTAATTAGTTTGTTTTTCATATTGGTTTTAATTGGATTTGTGGGGAATGCTGAATGGATGCATAAAGGTCTTGGCATAACAGTAGTTATTGTCGCGATAATTGTGTTTGTTGTTTCTGGAATCAAGGTTTTTTATTCAGTTATCAGTCCTTATTTCCCATGGAGCATTAATTATGGCACTAATGCGGAAGCTTTGATATTGAGTGATTGGCTATTTTCAGGACCCGTTTTAGGAGCAATATTTTTACTTATTTTATCAGGAATAATTAGCTGGGTTTTAGTTAAGTCTAATTAAGAATTATTTTTTCTTGTGAGTCTTTTTTGTTTTGTGTTTTTTATGGGCTCTGTCTTGTATTTCAGGAAATAGTTTTGAAAGGGATTTCTGAGTTTCTACCAGTTCTGTTTTTATGTCTTGGACATCTGCAGTGTAATCTCCAACTTTTCTTAAAACTGAAGATTGAAGAGTGTCAATTATTTTTTCAATTCTTTTCAATCTTTCTTCTAAATAGTCAACCTTAGTTCCAATAGTGTTTTTAATGTCGATTCCCTTTTCTAGTTTTTTCCTTATTCCTGAAAGTTTTTCAGTTATTAGTTGTTCTGTAACTTCAGAAATCATTTCCGGGCTTGCTCCTGAAGTGTACGATTGATAGGGCTGATATTCTTCATAACCTTGATAGCTTTCTGGATTGTATTCTTGGACTTGCTGCCCTGTTTGGGGTGGAGCGTAGTTTCCTACAGGCATTGTTTGTTCATATCCTGGTGTAGATTGAGATGGCTGAGGCGTTTGTGGTTGGTATTCAGCCATCTGTTGTTGATTGGAAGATTGATTTTGATTTTCGCTTCCAGGAGGCGTGTTGAAATCGGCGGCAGGATGTTGGGATTCTGGGGGGAGAAGGGATGCTTGCATTTGGGAATTGTCTTGAGATTGATTGGGTTGAGCAAAATTGGAAGGGGATTGAGCGAGCCTTTGTTCAACTGCATTTTTTATCTGCGATTGAGAAAAAGCATCATCTATCTCACGAGTTGTAATCCCTCTTCCTTTTAGGTTTGTTCTAATTTGACTTTCTGTCATTCCCTGGTCTTGCATTTTTTTTACTTCATCTAATGTGCCCATTTTGCCTCTATTTTATATTTGGTTTAAACATATCAAATTGCCTTTGCAATATCATTAATTCTTCTCTTCGTGCTAAGCTGGAAATTTGTTCAGACATTCTTTTCATTAGCTCTCTCATCCTAAGCGTTTCTTCTTTTAATACTATTACCTCTTTTTTTAACTCCTGTAAGTCTGAGAATGTTTTTTCTCTTTCCTGAATGAGATTTTGGCCTATTAATAGGGTTCTTTCTTTTAGTAGCCTGTGCTTTTCTTCCAGGTCTCTTAACCTTGTAGATCCGTCAGAAGCAAAATTTTGATATTCGTTGTATTCTTGCATGGTGATTATAGCCCTATAGAGTTTAAAATTGTTTTGTATAGAATAGAAATGTATTTAATTTAACTTTGGGGTATTTTATAATGGTTTTTGAAAAAGAGGCTAAGCTTTATGACATCAGCATCGATAGGCTGGAAGGAGAGGACATTTTGTATATTAACTATCTTGGTGCTCCTTATGCTCCCTCAATTGCAGAGCATCCAAGTGTCATGGGTCGGGCAGTAGACGCATTAATTGATAATCCAGAGGTTTCGAGAATTGTTTTTTCTCAACAGAGGAATTATAATTATGATTCTAGGGAGGTATTCTTGTTGGCAGAGGTTGCAAGACTTTATAATTTTTTTATGAAGCAGGAAAATCTTCTTTCTCCTGCAAGATTGCAACTTTTTGGACAGCAAGATGTTAGTTCAATTCACGGAGAGTTGGTTTATTTGCTTAATCTATTAAGGCAAGACCCTGTTGCTTGTTATCTTGAGTTAAAAAGGCTGATAGATAATTATAATGCCTTGGCTGAAGAGAGCACATCATCATTTAGTATTAAGGGATATGTTAGGCTTCTTGAGAGCGTTCTTCAGAAGGTTGAGAATCTGAGGCTGATTAAAGAAATTGGGAAGAAGATTGACAGTTTTCTTCCGGGAGAGAGGGAAGTTTATAAAAAAATATTTAGGCCAGACGTAATGCCTAATTTTACTTTTACGAGATTAGTTGCAGAACTTCCAGATGGGGCAGAGCTGGTTGACCAGTATGAAATAAAAACAGATAGCGAGGAATTTACAGTCACTATCTTGGAAAAGAAAGGAGATTCAAGGAAGGTATATCATGTTATCCCTCCTGAATATAGTTTGAATGAAGAGCAACATGATTTGCTGAATCTTGCGAGGAATGTATTGGTTGAGCATCAACCGAAGGGAGAGGAATTTACAGATCCTGAAAAGACAAGAACTGTTTTTTATAATATTGCAAGAGATTTAGTTAATGAGCTGGCACAGAATAAAAGGATAAAGCTAAGTTATGAGCAAATAAATAAATTGGCGAATATTCTTGTTAGGCAGACTGTCGGATTTGGTTTGATAGAAGTTTTGTTGATGGATAATCAGTTGCAAGACGTTTATTTGAACTCCCCCATTGCCCAAAATCCAATTTATGTTAGGCACCAAGAACACGATGATTGTGTGACTAATATATTGCCGAGTTTTGAAGATGCAGATTCATGGGCTGCAAAGTTGAGGCTTCAAAGCGGGAGACCGTTGGATGAGTCACATCCCGTGTTAGATAGCAATTTAGTGATTGGGAAGATAAGGTCTAGAATTTCTGCTATCCAAAGGCCTTTGTCGCCTTATGGGCTGGCTTATGCTATTAGAAGACACAGAGATAAGCCATGGACATTGCCTTTATTTATTAATAATAAAATGATCAATAGCTTTTCAGCGGGATTGATGAGCTTTTTAATTGACGGAAATAGAACCTTGTTGGTTGCTGGAACCAGAAGCAGTGGGAAGACTAGTTTGTTAGGAAGTTTAATGTTAGAAGTCATCCCAAATGTAAGGACACTAGTCATTGAGGATACTCTGGAGTTGCCTGTTGAGGCTATGAGGAAGATTAATTACAACATACAGAGGATGAAGGTTAGAAGCGCGTTGTTGGAGACAACTAATGAATTAGAGGCGTCAGAAGGGATAAGGGCAAGTTTGAGATTGGGTGATAGCGCTCTGATAGTTGGAGAGGTTAGGAGTAAGGAGGCAAAAGCATTGTATGAGGCTATGAGGGTCGGGGCCTTGGCAAATGTTGTTGCTGGAACGATTCACGGTGCAAGCCCGTATGGTGTTTTTGACAGGATTGTTAATGATTTGGGGGTTCCAGTTACGAGCTTTAAAGCAACCGACATCGTAATGGTTGCAAATCCGATTAGGACGGCAGATGGGTTACACTCAAAGAAAAGAGTTGTTGAATTGGCTGAAGTGAGAAAACATTGGACTAAAGACCCAATGGAAGAAGCAGGGTTTGTTGATTTGGTTAAATATGATGTTGAGAAAGATGAATTGGAACCAACTGAAGAGTTAATTAATGGAGATTCAGAGGTCTTGAAGAGTATTGCAGGAAATGTCAGAGGCTGGGCTGGAAATTGGGATGCCGTTTATGATAATATAATTTTAAGGGGAAAAGTAAAGCAGGAGATTGTTAACATTTCTAAGAAGCTTGGCAATCCAGAATTAATGGAAGCCAAATTTAACACTTTATCTAATGATATGTTCCACAAGATTAGTGATAAGGTTAGGGAAGAAGTTGGGTTGCCGGTAAGTGATAGGGTTTTCCCAGAATGGAGAGAATGGGCTGTTAGAATGGCTAAGAAACTTTCTTAAATTAAACCACCTAGCGCAACTATTGCTAGTACAGACAATGTGATTGTAGTAACTATAGAGGCGATTAAGTATAATGCGGTGCCCCTTAGAAGATTTTTAGATAAGTCATATTTGGTTTTTAGCGGATCCTTACCAGAGTCTACAGTCACTAAAGCAGTTGTAAGGATAAATATTATTTCTACAATATAAATTCCAATTGCTAATTGCATGTAATATGGCGGAATTACTGAAGTTATATCAAACAGTTCCGTTATAGAAGCGAATGCAAATCCTTGCCCTACGGAGGATGTATCTCCTACTAAATTGCTTAATAGAGTTAACCTGTTTAATATTAGTGCAATCATACTTGAAAGGCCGACTACTATTCCTGCCAATAAAGGTGCTAGGAAAGTCATGTTGGATTTCATATCCGAAACTATTTCTGCCAATAAATCTCTAAGTCTTTCTGTGATTCTGTTGATATTTTTTACATATTCTGAAATAGACATCAGGGATCTTGCAGCTACTTGAAGTCCTTTTTTTACAGACTCTATTAAGATCTTCATAGATGTAGAAATTAAGGCGGATGGAAAGTAGATTATAGCGCCCCTTTTTTTATCAAATATTGCTTTTTCTATGGACATTCCTGCTTGCTTTATGTTTTGATCAACTAATAAGAAGAATTTTTGTGTTTTTTGTCCTTGTGTTGATTGTGCAACTTTCCCGAAGACTAATTCGGCAGGCGTCCCATCCCCAATACGGTTTCCTAATTGGAATAAAGAATTTGTGAATTCTTTTTCTAATGACTTCGTTGAATCTCTCGCCTTTATCATCTCTTTTGTTTTCTTTCTGTAAGTTAATGCGAAGAATAAGGCTATGGAAAGAGGGATAAACATACTTAATAGAACAGCGGGTAAACCGAATGGTCCAACCTTCCTTCCTAATCCAGTGTCTTTAAAGTCAAATAACAACTCCTGTTCGAAGAATGGAATACCTAATTCTTGGAATGTGTAATCTGATTGAAGACCTAATGATGAGGTGATGAAGGATACTTGAAATATGAAGGGGAGCATGCCCAGGAGTAATAAGGGTAATGCGATTATAAAAGCAGTTATCCATGGTTTTTTTGATGCGTATTTTGGGTAATCTGGATTTAATTCTAGAACGGATGATTCTCCATGTCCTCCTGGGCGTTTGAATAGAATCTCTGAGGTCATGTAAAATACAAAGAAAGGCACGATTATATTAAATATAACAAAGATATGTTGCCATTGAACTAGCCCTTGTAATAAGGCTGATGCCAAAGGGAGTAGTGCAAGACCAAGTGTTGGCAGTATTATTCCAAGCATATAAATGTTTGTTAACGGAGAACGAATCTCTCTCGTATATTTTAACATTTTTTCATAAACACCATCAAGAATTACTTGAAGGGCTTTTTCGAGTATCTGGACTCTTCTTGTTTCAGATGGTTCAAATAAGGAGGACTCTATTAAATGGAAAGCTTCCACAAATTCTGGTGCGTATTCTTCCCAGTTTTCAAGATATGTATCCAAGGATTGTTTTATTGTTGAGTATTTTCCTATTTCTACGTCATAAATTATTTTTCTGAAATCTAAGGCAAGAGGAATTTCCAGATGTTGTGATGCAAATTCAATTGCTCTTTCTAAATTGGACGTGTGTTTCATATAAACCACAACATAGAGGATAGCCGGAACCATCTGAGAAGAAGCTTTCATCCTCCAACTATTTGCTAATCGTTTTGGCATCGTATATGTGTAATAAAAAACGAACAGACTTGCTATCAATCCCAGGAACAATAAGAGGACTTGGAACTCTCCTGTTACGAAAAACCATCCTAAAATTATAGATACAACTCCAAAGAATGATAAGATTAATGAAATTATTGACAATGTTAGTGCTTGTTCTGGAGTTACATCTATGTGTGCAGTATTAAGATATCCTTGTATTTTTGTCCTGTCTTTTTCTGCAAGATTTATTTTTACTATGTTTCCTAATGCCTCAGTCCATCTTTTATAACGGGTCATTTCAGGGAGCATTTCTTGTTTGAACTGGGAATATTCTCTAGAGTAAGATTGTTTTTTGTTTTTTAATTCTGACTCTATCTTTTTTTCATATTTTTTTATTATATCTCTTGTAGATGTCATTTTCCCCTCTTTTTACTTATAGGTAATGAAATGGAAAGTTATAAATTATATGGTTAGATTTATAATTGGGAAGGGAGTTAAAAGATTATGAAAAAGAAAGGTGTTGTTTGGGATCATCTTGTTCCATGGATTATTGGAGTAGGTCTTTTGATACTAGGGCTTGTAATCTATGCTCTGTTTTCAGACAATGCAACTGGTTTTGCAGGTTTCATTAAAAATCTGTTGAGGTTTGGATGATGAATAAGAAAGGTATAGAGAAGAAGATGGTTTTGGAGGCAGTTATTGCTGTTTTAATAATAGGGATATTTTTTGGAGCTTTCCTTTATTATGATATCCCCCAAATCATAAAGGATTTTGTTCCTAGTATGAATAATTCGATTATTAATGTTGAGTCACCCCCTAAGGTGATGTATGATATTATTGAGGATGAAGTTAGTTATTGGACTGGGGCTAAATTTGTTAAATTTGAGAGTTTGTTAGTAGATGGTGAGGAATTATCTTCAGAGAGTTTGAAGAATGTGTTTAGAGGTTATTGGTATGGGGTGGAAGATGGGGAGGGTTATATTGTTGATAGAAGGGAAAAATCATATGTGCTTACCAGGGAAATTTATGAAGATTTTAAACATGACATTAAGCGAAGTGAGCTTTCTAGTTATCCATATATAGGAGCAAGACCTTTGGGAATGGGAGATTATGCTCAATCTATTTATAATCGTGGAAAGGGTTATGTTTATGGAGTGTTTGCACATGGTGCATTACTTAGACGAGGGGATGAATTTAATAGAAGTTCACAAAATATAGAAAGAGTCCGGTATGGTATCTTTTTCATGAGCATGGATAATGAGATTTATACAGAGTTAGATCATTTTAATATTGTTTCTAGTACTAATGTTTCTTTTAAAAAGTATGGCCGTATAATGAAGCAAGATAGGGATAGCAATACCTATGAGATATTATCTAGATTTTTAGTTAATTGGAGGGACTCTATTTTAAAGACCCCTATACTCATCATGGGTGGAAAGCATTGTGTTGAGGAGTGGCATAACCAATACTTGATTGTAGATTTGGCTGTTGAAGAAAGTGATTGCAAGATTATTGTTGTGGAGGGCAAGCATGAGTAAAAAAGGCTTGCTCACAGGCAGTTTTTTGATGGATGTCGTTTTATGGATAGGTTTTTTGATTGTGGCTGGGTTGGCTGTTTGGTTTTTGATGCAAAAACTGATAGGGTAATTGTTATAAACTTGATTTTTTTATTATGGTTATGAAAAAAAGAGGGGAGCTGACATCTGCGCAGATTATAGGGATAGTATTGGTTTTGGCTGGAGCAATTGTTATTGCAGTTGCTTTATTTGTTTTATTAGATACTGAAGGACAGGACCAAAGGGAGTTATGCAGACTGAGTGTTGTTACTAGGGCTACTGCAGGAAGTTTTGCTCAATCAAACATCCCTCTGGCTTGTGTTGCTGATAAAATTTGTTTTACCACAAAAAGGGGAGATAATAATTGTAAGCAGTTTGTTGGAGAAGAAGGCGTGAGAAGCATTAAATTGCCCTCAGATAGGAATCAAACCATTGATAAAGTCTTAGAGGAATCTGCTTTTGCCATGTATGATTGTTGGAATATGATGGGAAGAGGAAGAATGGATTTGTTTGGCAAGGCTTTCAAGAGTTATAGGGTTGTGGAATCTAGATGCGTTGTTTGTTCTAGGCTGGCTATAGCCGATGATGTCAATGTTAAATTTCCAGATATTCAGGAAGAGTTAGGAGGGGATGCGTTTAATGAATATCTGAGGGTTAATAATGTTCCAGGAAGTTCTCAAACTTATTTGAATGCATTTTTGGAAAGTTCTGGCGTTGATACTTATAGCACTGTGGAGGGAGGGTTTGCAGAAGCTTTTGAAAAAGATAGGAAAGAAGCTAGCGGTGAAGGGGGGTTGGGAGGAGACGAACTTAAAGAGGTTCAAAGAGAGGTGGAAAATGCTAATGAGACTAGTTTTGTTAAATTGAGCACTGATCAGATTGCTTTTGTTTTTGCGCAGAGAAAAACTAAACAGGGTTTTTGGTCTGGATTTACTACTGGTGTGAAGGATAGTAGTATTGTTATTGTTGGAGGAGGTGTAACATCTGGTGTAGCTGGGATTGCTATTGGATCTATTGGGGTATTACCTTCGTTTATTTTAGGAGCTTTCGCTGTTAGCGGGACTGGGTTGTATGCGGGGGCTACTTCCTATGCAAATCAGCAGGCATCTGCAGTTTATTGTGGAATTCTTGCAAGCGGTGTCGAGGATAAAAGTTTAATAGAAGGATGTTCTGTTGTTAGAGGTGTCCCATATAAAGCAGAATATGTTAATCAAATTTGCGAACACATAGAGGGAGAGTTATAATGAGGAAAATTGGCGGAATGCCTTGGACTTTGAATAGATTTATGGGAATTATACTCGCAGTTATTGGAATTATTTTTATTATTTATCTTTCTGTTCAGTTGTTTGGAGCTTGGAATAAGAGGCAGGAAAGTAGAAATGCCGAGAAGCTTTTAGATCAAATTGTTTCCAAGATTGAATCTGTTGATGAGCAAGGAAACTTCGTGGTTCAAGGTGTTGATAAGTGGTATCTTTTTGCATGGTCTAAGACAGAAAAAATAGGTGAACCAAAGAAGAAATGTTTTTTTAATAGTTGTTTGTGTGTTTGTCCTAGCAGTGAGGGTTCTTCTTGTCAGGATGGGGGTTTTTGTGAATCATTAGATTATGAAGAAGTTGAATTGTTTATGTACACAGTGGTTGAAGATAAAGAAAAAACCTTTTTTGCAGAAGATGTGATTAAGGATAGACGTATCATAGAAAATTATGAAAATTATAGGGGAAGAACTACTGCCGATGCTTTTTATACAGATATATTGGGAGTTGAAAGACGTGTTAGCTTTCCGTATGATCTGTTGAGCGAATGTACGTTTTTAGATTCTCAACTAAGAGATGTTTTAGTTAAAAAAGAAGGAGGAAGATTAACAGTATTCGTTTTGTTGAACTTGGATTTAGATCATTACCTATCTGATGAAAATATTCCTGCAGGGGAGTGGAAGATGAGGGCTGCGTGTGAAAAATGAACAGGAAAGGAACTTTTAGTAATCAACTGACATGGAATATTGCGTATTTGATATTATTTATCTTGTTTTTTAGTGGGATGTTGTTTTTTGTTTTAAGATATCAGAACGGGGCCGCAATTTGGGAAGAGTTTTATGCTGTTGAAATCGCTAAGATGATAGACAATGCAGAACCAGGTGAAGAGTTTTATTTAGACGTTAGTGAGGGAACAAGCATTGCTTTAAAATCAGGGATGTTAAGGGAAAATTTAGGAAATATCATCAAAATTGATAATGTCCGGAATAAGGTTATTGTTAAACTCCGTCCGAATTCGGGCACTGTTTATAGGTATTTTAGTGATTTGGATGTGGTAGATTGGAAATTGGAGCAGGTTTCTGGGGAGATTGACCGGAACAGGTTTACTTTTAGAATCATCAAAGGGAGAGAAAATGGATAGGAAAGGGGGAGAAGATGTTATGTTCATTGTGTTCTTTTTTATAATGATAATTATTGGAGGGGGAATTGTGGCTGGCGTTTATGTTTTTTATGGCGATGGTTATGATGCAAGACAATCTGAGGCGGATATTTTATTTGGTAAAGTTAGGGATTGCATTGCAGATAATCAAGACGTTGTTTTTGAAGCAGAGTTTTCATTGGATAAATGTGGACTGGATGAAGAGGTTTTAAGTGAAGAACATCTGATATATATTAAGAAAGGTGATAAAGAGTTTTTTGTTGGTGTTTTTGATTATTCAAATAGATGTTTATTCCAGGAAGCCGGAACAAAGAGCAAGACATTTCCTAAATGCCTTATTAGAGAGATTGGAGATTATGAGGTGATTGTAGCAAGCAATCAGAGGGGGAGGAAATTATGAGAAAGAAAGGGCAGATTGGACAAATAATTACATCTGTTCCTGTTTTATTTCTTATAGCTTTTCTAATGATACTTTTTATAGTACTTACATTTTGGTTTGCTTTTCGTCTTGATCAAAAGCAAAGTTATGTTTCCCCTAGCTTTAATGACCTAAAAGATAGCCCATTGTTTGATAAGGTCACTGTGAATTTACATCACGAACAAAAAGAATTATTTGTTATTGACTTTTATATAGATCTCTATAAGCATAATCATCCGCTTCCCGATTTAATAGAGTATGAGATAGGAAAAAAATTTATTGAACATGATTTAGATGGTTATTGTTTTTATTTTTACGAAGGCATTTTTGGAAAGCCATCTCGAGTGGGTGGAAAATGGCCCTCTTTATCTTTTAGGCCAGTTTATATGGCCTATCTGAATAAAAATAATCACCATTTTTTGTTTCACAGCATGCCCTTAAATAGGCGGCAGATAGAAAAAATAGGTTTCCCCGGATATCCCGAAAATGTTGAAATACTTAACTGGCCAGGGTTTCCTTTTGATGATTATAACTTTATTAAGTCTTATATTGAGCAAAATAAGCTTACTTTCCTTAGTTTTGACTTAGATAAAGGCAGATTTGGTTCATACTATTATTATGGAGAATGTTTAGGGAAAGAGGATGAGTTATTATGGGATAAATATATATCTAGGGATGAGGAGGTCATGCCACTCTTATGAAGAGAATGAATAGGTCTGGACATGTTCCAACTATATTGTTATTGGTTGCCGCTATTTTTTTAGTTGTTACAAGTTTGTACAGTTTTTATTTATTTGGAGATAAAGTAAATGACAACGCAAGGGATTTGTTACAACTACAATTAGACCTGGAATTTTCAAGATTTTATGTACAGCAGGTTTTTGAAGATTCTGTTGATATGGCTGCAAGAAACTTTATTACTTTATCTAAGTTTAGAGAGCAGTTTGAATCAGACATTGCCGGGAGAAACTTAGGTATAAAGTCAACTCTTAATTTCTTTGCTAAAATTAGAGAAGGAGATTATGATGTTTTAGATAATGCTGATGGGAGTTATAATGTTACACTTGAAAATGTTTTTGTTAAATCAGAAGTTGGAAATAATGAGGTTGTAAAGACATTTGATTTGACTGTTAGATTTGATGATGCTGGGATTAAGTAAGGTTTATAAA